>Ga0307372_10003359_pt1 | contig 25599 bp, 13 predicted proteins | sample OX1MG_FD_202533 | JGI IMG/M metagenome (GOLD analysis project Ga0307372, IMG submission 202533) | Soil microbial communities from Risofladan, Vaasa, Finland - OX-1 | ecosystem: Environmental > Terrestrial > Soil > Coastal area > Acid sulfate soil | place: Finland: Risofladan, Vaasa | collected...
GCGCGCATAACTTCTCCCACGGCACCACCCGCTCCATCTCCTCCAGGAACTCCGCCCGCCTCGTCTTTTTGCTGTAGCGCTCGAATCCGTTCGCCATCGCCAGTGTCCTCTGCTTCATGATTGCCACCATCCTCCCACTGCTCCCCACTCCTTATCCGTTACACGCAAAACATGGAGCACTTATTCAGAAGTTCCCTAGGGGACGATTTGGGTTTGCTCGGCATCGTCACAGGTTTCGTCCGGCCGCACCGGCTTCGAAATAGAAAATAGCCGGTGCGCCGATGGGCGGGTTCGATTCATGCTTAGTTGGCGGATCCGCCGTGAATCTGCGGGTTCCGCGGCAAGCTCACCAGATTTGCGAACAAGCGGAATGCTCCCGGCACTCCCCCCGTCAGCTCCCGGTAGAACGCAAATGCCGTGTAGACGTAGGCGCCTTTGCCGTATCGCGCGAAGAGCAGTCCGCCCTTTTGCGGATCCTGATTAGGATCGTGCGTTTCGATCGGCGCTTCGTAGTGCGAATCCCACGACTTCATGAAGTCGTGGCCGCGTTCTTCGATCCAGCCGTTGAAATCTTCCGCGGTGATCTTGTTGGGCCAGTTCAGAACGGGGCTGCTGGCGTCGAGTTGCACGGGCGAATTTTCGTCCACCACTTTCTCGGCGTCTCGCGTGAGCGTGTAGGGGTAGGGTCCGTAATCGTTTGCATACTCCATCGTTTGGTACTGCACCACTACAACGCCACCATTCCGAACGTAATCCAGTATCCGCCCATTGTGCGACGCAAGCTCCGGGCGGGCGGCATAGGAGCGCACGCCCATCAGGATCACGTCGTATTTGCTCAGGTCGCCCGAGATAATGTCCTGCGCGCTCAGGAAATGAACGTGAATCCCCAGCATTTCCAGAGTGGTTGGCACTTCATCGCCGGTCCCCATCACGTAGCCCACATTCAAATCAGCCGGCATTTTCACGTCGGTGCCTGTTGTGCGATACGTGGCTGGGCGATACAGATTGTAAGGACGCAGTCCGGGGTATCCTGCCGTGTGATAACCCTCTTTGTAGTCCTTTCCATCGTAGGTCGCCACGGCCGTCACGTCATAGGCCTTCTGCTCCAACGACTTCGGCTGCACCTGGAAACTCACGGCTTGGTCTTCGCCGTCCTTGGTCGTCGCGAAGGGAATCGACGCTGGCGAAGACTGCCAGCCGGGCGGCAGATCGAGCCTCACCGTCCCCTTTGCCGGCCCCTTTACGTCGCTGTGGAGCGCCACGCTGAGCTGGAAATTCTGCGTGCCGAGCGGCACAATGCCGGCTGTCGGTGAGATTGAAACCGAAATGGCCGGCGCTACCACCAGCGGTTCGAACACATTGCCCAGGCCCGTCTCGCGCTTCACGGTCTGCACCACCTGCCCGATTCGAATGGGTACGCCCTCATAACTGAATTCAGCCCAGCCTGAAAGAGGATACGGCGTGGTGGGCAAGTTCAAGTAGCGCGGATCCAAAATGTTGTAGTAGGGCTGCTCGGTGTTCGGGCGGGAATAATACGGCTTCGTCGGCGCCGCATTTTCCGGAACCGTCACCTTGAAGCGCACTACAGCTGCTTGATTGGCGCCGAGATTCCCGGGAACTTGGCCTTCTGTCTGGAATGTCCAGTTCTCTCCTTCTGGGCCCGCGAGCGATACCTTCGTCAGTTGAAGCGCCACAGGGCTTTCGTTGTCCAAATGCATCTCGACCGGAAAACTCTGTCCCGGAATCGCCTCCTGAAAAGTTTCGGAAAGTCCCAGGAACGGCAGCATGCCGGTGGCCGGGCGTTCCGCGGTGGACACGTTATTCTGCATCTCGATCCCGAGCGCATCGAGCAGGGCATAGTTGAATTGGGCTTGTTTCACGCGCAGTTCGAAGTTGACGTTGTATTTCTCTTCGTCCGAAAGGCTGCTGGCATTCATCTGTTCGATCAGCGCGTTGGTCGCTTTAAGCCCCGAAGCCAGCAGGGGAGCGATCTTCTCCGGGTGCTGCGGTGAAAAACTGGCCATCGCTTGATCGACCGATTGATCGATCGTTTTCAGTTGATCCTTCAGAAAGGCGGTGTCACCTTGGGGAGCTAGATCGGCGATTCCGGTCAGGGATGTATCGATGCCGTCAAAGAAGGATGATTCCTCGTTCTTCGCGGGAATCCGCGAAGCCCAGCGGTGATAGGGCGTTTCCATGGGCGCCGCCGGAGGAATATTCGTTCCGCCATTCTGCGATTTTTGAAAGCCAAGACCTTCGCGGGACAGTTGTTCGAACGTAAAACCCAGCAACGGGTCGTAATCTCCCACGGGAATCGTTAAGTTCGTTGCCAGATTGCCCTGTTCCCAGCGCTGATCGATGTAGTTATAAAACTGAAGCGGATAGGTGTGCCCATCGGCGTAATCGAAAATCGAATTGGCGGAGACTCGAAACGGTGTGCGCGAATATACCTTCAGGGGAGTCCACGGGCGGAGCCCTTCCTTGATCTGATCGGGAAACGTCTTGGGATCTCCGGCCGCTTTGTATACTTCCTGCGCCATTTGTCCGGCCACCATGTGATTTCCGTGGCCGTCGGTATGTCCCCCAACAAAGACCGATGTAACCACCAGCGGCCTCGTCATGCGAACCACCCGCACGCAATCGTAGAGGACGCGGTCGAATCCCCACTGCTGAAGAGCTTCTTCGCGCGTTTTTGAAAACCCATAATCCACCATTCGCGTGAAGTATTGCTCCACGCCGTACCGAGCGTCCGCCTCCAGCAGTTCTTCGGTGCGCACCAGGCCGAGCGCGTCCCAGTAATCGTCCGACATGATGTTCTGTCCGCCCTCGCCACGGTTGAGCGTCAGCAAGACCGCGCGCGTCCCCTGCCCGCGCGATTCATACGTGAGCATGCCGCCGTCTTCGTCGTCGGGATGCGCCGTGAACATGATCAGGCTTGCGCGCGTGTGCAGCTTCAGCAGCGACTGCCATAGTGCCGCGGCCCCGCGGTTCGGGTTGATTTCGAGTCCTCGCACCGCTGGCGCGATGGACACGTTCTCCGGCGACTGTGGGCGCGCCGTCCCCACAATTGCAAGGAACAATATCGCGCACGCTCCTGCGGCCATCGCTTTGTAAAACCTGGATGAAAGTCGCATGCTTCCTTCCTCTCTTCTGATTCTTCTGATCGACTTTTGCGCCCAAGCTTGGCGCTCATCGCCCCTGTCAGAGACGCGATTGCCCGCTATTCAACACAAATGCTTTACCCGCCGCCAGATTCGTGCAGCGTCTTTCATTCGCGCGCTCTCGTCCGCAATCAGGAGCCGTGTCACGCTGGCGCACGGAAACGAGTTGCACTTACCGCGTTGCCTTTTCTAACTCCGCCATCGCATCGCGAAGGAGCAGTGGATAGCCTTCCAGCAGGGAATGCTTCGATGCGAGCCATTCCCGCATCATGCCCAATTCTCCTTTTGCGACGCCGATTTGTGCTAGCACCGCTTCTGGAGCCGGCCCGCCGGGAATCGTCCGAATGCGGACAAAGTGTATCGGATCGAGCGCGAGCAGTCACGTTTCCCGCAGCGCGCGAAGGTGCCTCCCCAGGGATTCCGGCGCGAGTTTTTCGATTTCCGTCACCAACCGCTCGGGAGAATCGTTCCGCCCCGCGGCCCGGACGGCTGCCGCCACAAGATGATGGGCCGCAAGAAAACTGATTCCTTCTTCGCGCACCAGCGTGTCGGCCAGCTCCGTCACGGTCAAAAAGTTGCCCTCCGCGCGATGGAGCAGATGCTCTCGATTCACCTCGGCGTGGCTCATCAGTCCCGCAAAAAGCCGCAAAGCGCGGGAGGCGTCGTGGCACATGGAAAACACCAGCGGCTGAAGATCGTCTTCGCTGTCCACAATGTCGCCGAACGGCGTGTTGTGCGCGCAGGTAAGCACCGCTTGCGCCTGCCCCAGGGCCTTGCCGGCCAGAATGCGCGTATGTTCGAGCGCCACGGGATTCCGTTTCTGCGGCATGATGCTGCTTCCCTGGACGTACGCATCGCTCAAACGCAGAAAGCCGAACTCCATCGTGCGCCAGAGCAGCAGATCCTGCACCAGCTTGCCCAGGCTCACGGCCAGCACGGCCACGGCTCCTGCGGTTTCCGTTACGTAATCGACGGCTGCGATAGCCCCGTAGGAATTCGTCTGCAGCCCTTCGAAGCCCAGCAGTTTGGCCGTGTACTCGCGGTCGATCGGGAACCCCGTGGTCGTAATCGCGCAGGCGCCCAGCGGATTGCGGTTGATCGTGGCAAATGCAGCTCGCAGGCGCAGCTCATCGCGCCCCAGAAATTCCACCGCGGCGAGCAGATAGTGCGCCAGCGTGGTCGGCTGCGCCGGCTGCGTATGCGTATAAGCCGGCATCACGGTGTCGATGTTCGCTTCCGCGAGATTCAGCAGCACCTTGCGAACGGAAGATACCTCGGCCGCGATTCGCAGCGCTTCCCGGCGCAGGCACATGGGGTACATCGTCAAATCGATGTCGTTACGGCTGCGGGCCGTGTGCATTTTCCCCGCAACATCTTCTCCGCAGGCCTTCACGAGCCGGTCTTGCACGTGGAAGAAAAGATCTTCGAAGCTGCCGTCGTAGCGCGCGGCCAGAATCCCGGCGTGATCCAGCTTGGCAAGGACATCGATAATCCGGCGGGCATCCGCTCCCGGGATAATGCCTTGGCGGGCGAGCATCAGGGTATGCGCCGCGTGAATTTCCAGCAGCGCATCCAGGAAGTATTTCTTCGCGTCCTCGAAATTCTCGGCCAATACAGTGCCCGCATAAACAGCGGCCGGGAAACGCTCGGACACCGGTGGAGTAGGCTTGGGGTAGGCGCTGTCTTTCAAGGGAAGCACCTGAAGAACGAAGGAACTGCCAAACGGAAAGCCTCCGGGAACCTGGCGTCGCAAACCATCATATCCGTCGGTAAATCCGCTCTACTCATCCACCGGTCGGACACCAAGTTCCCCCAGAGGCGCCTGCAACTACTCTACCACCTCGCCACCAAGCCGAACTGCAGCAGTCTGCCCTGGAGCACGCTGGAAGTCTTGGGGAAGGTGGGCGGCAACGCGCCTGGAACCCCGTGATAATCCGGTAAGCCCGTGGCATCCACGGGAACCACGGTGTTGAGCGTCGTGACGTTGCGGTTGTTGAACACGTTATTTGCCTCGGTGAAGAATTGCGCGTTCACGCGCTCCGTGATCGGGAATGTCCGCGTGTAGCGCATATCGAATTGAACGACCTTTGGTCCGCGAACGGTGTTGCGACCAAAGAACAGCGGCCGAGTCACGCTGGTTACGGTGGAACCCCCGTTCAGGTTCCTGTTGGCGGTAATATTCTGCTGATCGCCAGAGGAAACGTTGGTCAGCAAGGCTATTTCGTTGTTATTCGCCAGATAGCCCATCACGCCTTCGGTGCTCACATGCGGCGTCCAGACGCTGCTGGTGGTGAACGAATTCGGGCGGTTGACGTAACTGTTCCCGCGGTCGCGCTTCAGGTTCGTTGTATCCTCTACGTTCAGGTTCTGTTCGAAACTATCTACGTCGGGGGCATCGCTGATGGAATGCGACCAGGTATACGATGCGCTGGACACGAAACCGTGCGAGAAGCGGTGCTCGTAATTGACTTCCAAGGCGTTATAGCTCGAGTTTGCGCCGGTATCCTGCTCGGTTATGGTGTTGAACGCCGGATTCACTCGCGCTGAGGAGAAGATGGGCCTGCCGTCTGCCAGCGTAGTGCCGGAGGGAATCAAGTTAATGTTGTGCAGCCGCAAAAGATTGCGGCCGCCTGTGTTGACTCCCACAATCGTGATGGCGTCATTGCTGGTGATCTGAGCGTAATCTGGAGGCTGGTGTTAATCACGTACGCGTTCTTGAAATTCGGAGTCACTGTCGTGATGGAGGGTACGGACGTAGAAGTTCCTGATGTTAGGGCATTTGGGTATGCTGGCGCACCAGAATCGGTGGGTTTCAACGCAAGCATCTGTCCCTGGCCGGTGCCGTTGTTGAACAGAGCCAAGTATCACAGGTTTGTGGGCGGCGCATCGTAATAAATGCCGGACGAGGCGCGCACCACCGTCTTATCCCCCAGTCTCCACGCGATACCCATGCGAGGGGAAACGTCCCCTGCCGGATTGCGGAAGCTTCGCGAAGCTGGATAGGGCGAGTTTGGGTTCGCGCTGGGCGACAAGAAGCGTTCGTAGCGCAACCCGCAGGTTACTAGAAGCGACGGCCGCACTTGCCAGGCGTCTTGCCCGAAAAAGTCGTAGAAATTGGAGATATAGCCGACGCGTGAATTACCGATAATCGCGTTCACAGTACTGTACGCAAAAGGATTTGCACCCGTCAGGGCTGCCTGGTAAATGCCGACGAGCGGATCGGTGGGATTCGTGATAGCCGCGAACACGTACTGTGTGTAGCTGTCGCCTTGCTGCACATCCACGGGGCGTTCGAATCCCACTCCAAACTTCATCGTGTGCGCGCCGCGGATATAGGTCACATTGTCATTGAAACTCGGAATCTTCTCCGCGAAAACGTCTCCCGTATTGATGCTCCCGTTGATATTTGCGACGCCGGAGATTTGAACGGCGGGCCCTGGACCTATAAGGGCGTCGGGAATATGCCGTTCATACCGGTATGGGTAGGAAGCGCGGAATTCGTTCAACAGGTTGGTGGAGAGGGTGCTCACCACTTGTAAACCATACACGTGAGCGCGATCTCGGAAGGCCGAGTTCGCCGCTTGTGTGTTCAGGCCGCCCACAGCAGTGTTGAAAGGGTATTCATTCCGGAAGTAATTGAAGCGGAAGAACGCCTGGTTCTTTGAATTGATGGTCCAGTCCACGCGTGTATCCAGGAACTGCGCATGCTGGACGGAAGGTGCGATCGCAAACTCTGAGGCCGGAACGCCCAGGGCCTCAAGTTGCGAAATATTGCTCGCAGAAACCGTGTTGGGTACCGGCAGAGCGCGATAAAGGTGCTCGTAGCCGCCGTAGACAAACAGCTTGTCCTTCTTAATGGGGCCGCCCGCATTGAAGACATAGCTGTTCAGCAGCAAGTTTGGCTTTGGCTGGCTGAGGGGGGTCAAAATCGGCCGCGCGGCCGTGTCCACCGGCCCGCGAATCCATTCGCCCATCCCGTGAAACGTGGTCGTGCCCGATCCGGTGATTACGTTATAAATGTCTCCGGTAGTGCCTCCAAACTCCGGTCCCAGACTATTGCTTACCGTCTGAACCTGCGACACATAGGCGTCGGAAATCGGGAACAGCCGCAGCCCGTAGCGGTCCGTCTCAGTGTCCACCATTCCATCCATCTGATAATTGATCCGGTCCCCCATGCCGTTCGTGTTCAGCGTGCGCGGGATGCCCAGCTCAGGATTGGGGTGGCCGCTCACGCCCGGCTGGAACATGATGATGTTGTAGGGATTTCGCGACGTCATGGGAAGATTTTGCACTTCGGTCTCAGTGATGGTGCGGCCGATGTTCGTGCGGGCCGGTTCGATCACGGGCGCTCCGCCCGAGACCTCGATCGATTGCGTCACCTCGCCCAACTGGAGGCTGCCATCCACGACGCCTTCCGTTCCGGCGTCCAGCACCACGTTCGGCGCCTTCAGAGTTTGGAAGCCTTCTTTGGTGACACTCACCGTATAGGTGCCGATCGGCAGCGTGGGCAGCACGTAATAGCCGTCGTCACCGGAAGCGATGCTGCGAATGTACCCGGTCGCATTATTGACGGCGGTCACTGTGGCAGCGGCCACCGGCTGGCGGGCTGGGTCGGTGATGCGGCCTCGGATCGTTCCGTTGATTGCTTCCGATTGCGCGCGCCGCGGGCGCGAAGCACGTCAGAAGAAATGTGGCGATCGCAATCACGGAAAATAATCCACGAGAAACAGGCCGGGAAAGGCGAGATGTTCGTTCTTTCATCGTTGTTCCACCCCGCACCCCAGAATTTGGGAAAGCTACTTACTAAGCTTTCCTAATAAAGTATCGGTAAGATTTATATCCTCTTGTCGGTAGTGTCAAGTATTTTCTATGAATACGCGAGGCCCGCTCGATGCGTTATTTCAGCGGTTTTTCTTATTCTGTGATGCGTCAATCTGCACGCGCTGTTCGACCATCTTCAGGGCCAGCCAGATGGCCCCGTACAATTGCGCGTCGCCTCCCAGCCGGCTCAGAGCCAGTTGCGGGCGTGCGAATTCATTCTGCTCGAGCACGCGCCGGGTCGCCTCCAGCAGCGCTGGATGATTTCCCACGCCTCCTCCCAGCACCACCAGGGATGAATCCAGAATCAGGCTCACGTTCGTGATGGCGTTCGCCAGGATCCGGGCTGTGTGTTGCAGCACGTCGGTGGCTTTCGCGTTGCCGGATTCGGCGAGGTCGAAAATCTGGCTGGTCTTCAACCGCAACTGCCGCGCCTGCGGGCTGCAGCGGCCATTGACGGCCAGCTTTTTCCGCCACATCTGTTCGATTCCTTGCCCGCCGATCACGCTTTCCAGCGGACCGCGACGGTCCATCGCCAGCGGCGTCTCTTCGGTCCCGGGAACGTACAAATAACCGATCTCGCCGGCCGTCCAGTCCGAGCCGTGATACAGATGTCCGTTGACGAAAATTCCCGCGCCGATGCCCGATCCAATCGCCAAAAATACGAAATTCTTTACGCCGCGCGCAGTGCCCGACGCGCTTTCTCCGAGGGCTCCCAGATTCACGTCGTTCTCAACCGCTGCCGGCACCTGCGCGCTTTTTTCCAGCATTTGCCGCAGCAGCACATTTTTCCAGCCCAGGAGATTGGGCGCGGAACGCACGACGCCACTGCGTGTATCGGTGATTCCCGGCGCGCCTGCCGCAATGGCCAGCAGTTTCTTGTGCGGAATCCGGCGATCGCGCTCCAGTTGCCGGATCTGGCTCATGATCAGCGCGACAACCTGCTTCGGACTGCTCCTCTTGTTCAGCAGCACGGCGGACTTACCGATAATCTTGCCGTTGAGGTCCGCGAGCGCCACCCGCGCGGTGGTCCCGCCAATGTCCGCTCCGATCACGTAGCCGAATGTGTCGTTGAAGCGCAAGAGCCGGGGAGGCCGTCCGCCGTTCGAAACCCCGCGACCGATCCGTTCGACCAGCTCCTTGCTCCGCAGGTATTCCACAGTGCTCGAAACTGTAGGCGCGCTTAGTCCCGAGAACCGCACCAGATCCGCGCATGAGCACGGCGAGTGCAGTCGCAAAAAACGCAGAATTTCGCCCACATTTACCTGCCGCAGTTGTCCCGGCCGGGCGGGCCCCGGTCCGGATGCCATCGCGGGCGAACTCAGGCTGGCCGTCTTTCCTTCGTGCGGATATTTCATCGGTGCAGTCGCCGGTTTCCAATCATAACGAAATGGATAGGTAAGTTAAAGAACTTAACAAAGTCCGTCAATCATTTAATCGTCGACCAACAAAAAAATCTTTTGGAAAGATACAGGGGCGAGTTGCCTCAATATCCGGAGGCGGAAGATTGCAAGTGATTCGTGTGTGCAACTTTTTGGGACGTCTTTGCTTGAGAACCAGGCTCGGCCCTACCATCCGTTTTCGCTTCTTGCGTTTCCTGAACATTTGCTCAGAGTGCTGTAATGCAAAACTTCGAATGAGTTATGATCTGGAGAGCCTCAAATTCAACTCCGAACCGGGACAATTGCAGATTGCATGAGCGCGGGCCACGCAGGAGTGAGAAAGCGGTGAGAGAGATAAGATCATGCTGGTTGCTGCTCGCCTTCCTTATATCGAGCATTGCCGGCGCTCCCGTTGCGTTCTCGCAAACTGCTTCGGCAACTGCTCCGGATTCGTCGCAGTTGATTCCATTTTTGAATCAGACCATCAATTGGTATCACTTGATGGCAGTCGAGCAGCGGACGACCACCGAGCCTGATGACCAGCTCATCGTCCACGATAATCGGCAGATCGCCGATCAGGTCGTTCGCCTGGCCTTTGATTTTGCGCGAGCGCAGGCAGACGCTCTCGCGAAACAGTCGGCTTCGAAGCAGTCTCGGAATGCCGGCGTCGCTTCAACGCAATATCAGCCCCTTCAGCAGATGGAGGACAAGCTCGATAAACAATACCAGGACACGCAGGCGGAATTAGAAGCGGACCGGCAAAAGTCGGCGGCTGCGACCGGCAGCCGGCGCCGGGAACTTGAGTCGCAAATCTCGGAATTGCAGGGGGAATTGGCGCTTGCCGCCGCGCGCAAGGACACCATTCGTAGCATGGTGGAGTTCGTCACGGGCGCCAGCGTGAACGGCGCCGGCGCCACGGGCCTCCGGTCACAGATTGAAGCCTTGGCCGGCACCGTTCCTGCGATAACCCTGAACCCGGCAAATACCAGTCAGGGGAACGCCTCTGCCAATACGCCTCCCAGTGCGAGTCCGGCGGCGTTCAGCAGGACAGATGTTTCAGGTATTTGGGGATTCACCGCGGACATTTTCTCGCTTTCCGAGAAAATTCATACAATCGATTCGATCATCGTGCAGACCGCCGCGCTTTCAAAAACCTCCAGGGAAATTCGCAATCCGTTCATCGTGCAGCTGAAAGCCATATCCACTTCGGGCGATCAGCTTGCCGCCCAGGCGGATACGGCAAATCCGGCCTTGCTCGCGCAGGAAAAGCAGCAGCTCGATGCGCTCGCGGCGCAGTTCAAGCAGATTTCATCGGCCGTGATTCCATTGAGCAAACAATTCGTCTTGCTGGGCCTTTACCAGAGGAATCTTACAAACTGGCGTGACGCTCTCAAGGTCCGCTACCAATCCGACTTGAAGAACCTGGGGGTCCGGCTGGGACTCCTGGGCCTGATCCTTGTGATTGTCATCGGAGCTGCGGAATTGTGGCGGCGGGGCGTCAACCGGTACGTCCACGATCTGCGTCGCAGGCATCAGTTCTTGCTGCTCCGAAAATTTGTGCTTTGGCTTGCGATCGCGCTGATCATCGCCCTCACCCTCGCGAGCAGGCTTGGCTCCATCGTGACATTTGCCGGCCTCCTCACCGCCGGCGTGGCTGTCGCTCTCCAAAATGTGATTCTTTCCATTGTGGGCTATTTTTTCCTCATCGGGAAATTCGGCATTCGCGTGGGCGACCGGGTGCAAATCGAGGGGGTAACGGGCGAGGTCATCGATATTGGGCTCGTCCGGCTTCATATCATGGAGATGGGGAGCGGCGGGTTCGACGTTCCCACGGGCCGCGTGGTTGCGTTTTCCAATTCCATTGTCTTTCTAGCGGGAGCGGGTTTGTTCAAGCAAATTCCCGGCACTAGTTTTGCCTGGCACGAAGTTACGCTCACTGTGCCGCGAGGCGTCGATTTTGCTTTGATCAAGGAAAAGCTTCTCGGCGCCGTCACCGGCGTCCTTGCGGACTATCGCGCTGAAATGGACCGCCAGTATCAGCAAATGGAACGAACCGTCGTTTCGGTTCCCGCCGATGGCTTGCAACCAAAAATCCGGTTGCGGATCACGTCATCCGCTACGGAGGTCGTCATTCGCTTTCCCGTTGACCTGCATCATGGCGTTGAGATCGATGAGCGAGTCTCCCATGCCCTGCTCAAGGCAATGGAAAGCGAGCCGCATCTGAAAACGGCCGGGCCCGACGCTCCGGAGATACACGTCAACGCCAATATTTCCGCAGCCGGCACCTCAAGCTAAAGTGGTTACCCCGGGTCCGCCACGACTCTGCCCAGTCAGTATCTGCATGGATCTCGCCTTCCTTTCCTGTGGGCAAAAATGTCATGGTGCGTGACGCAGAATCCTTGGAAAGCAAAACTTATAATGAGTTATGATTCCGCTGCCCGCTATGCGGATTGAATGGCCTCCTTCGGCCGGCCAGCGAGGCAAACGTCGCGCTATGGGTTATCCGCCCAAAGGAAGGAAGCTGCGGTAGTATTTCTGCTTGCGCCGCGGGCTTCATCGAGTTCTTCAAGGTCCGTGCGAAGTGCAGACAAATGAAAAGGAGTTGGATATGAACGTGAGCAGGTCGAAAATCACAGGGGCGGTGGCTCTCGCAGTTCTTATCGCCGTCTGTTTTAGTGTGGCGTATGCCAGGAAGGCGAAAGAGAAAGTTGCAAGTGCCGAGCCCCCGTCATCGATTCCAACGTTTTCTACCGAAGATCTCGCCCGCACCGGATTTTTCTACGTGGGCGGACATTACGTCGGCGGACCGGGCAAGGAAGTCATGGATGGTGCGGAATACGTGGAAGTGTGGGTGCCCAAGCAAATTAAGCATCCCTACCCGATCGTCTACTTTCACGGCGCCGGGCAAACCGGAACCGATTGGCTGCAGACGCCCGATGGCCGGGCGGGCTGGGCGTATTACTTTGCCAAGCAGGGCTATGTTCAATATATGGTCGATTATCCGGCCCGCGGCCGCTCCGCCTATGTCCCTGGCGTCGACGGCCATCTGACGATTCGCACCGCGCCGCAACTCGAGAAGATATGGACCGACTTGCCCGAACTCGGCGATTGGCCGCAAGCCAAGCTGTATACGCAATGGCCCAGCGATGCGCCGAACAAGGGCAAGATGGGCGATCCGGTCTTCGACAATTTCGCCAGGACTCAGGTGGAATTTTTAGGAGGCGGCCCGAACAACGCGGGACAATTGAATCTCGATGCGAATACGGCTCTGCTCGATAGGATTGGCACTCCCGTTATCCTGCTGGGTCATTCCATGGGCGGAGGCGTTGCCTTCCAGGTGGCCGACGCGCGCCCCGGCCACGTCAAGGCCATGATTCTGATCGAACCCGGCGGCCCGCAGATCGGCTCGGTGGATACCGCCACGCAAACATATATTCCCAACCGCGTTGGTGCCGCATGGGGTCTCACCGACATGCCGCTCCACTACGATCCGCCAATCACCGATCCCTCGCAGTTGCAAGTCTACCTGCAGGACAAGTCGGATGGCCCCGGTCTGGTTCCGTGCTACCTGCAGAAGGCCCCCGTGCACAAACTCGTCAACCTGGAGGGCGTGCCCATTCTCGACGTGTCCGGCCAAGCCAGCTATCACCGCGTCTTCGACGGCTGCTTTCCCAAGTGGCTCGATCAGGCTGGCGTGAAGACGGACTACGTCAAGCTCGAGGATGTGGGCCTGCCCGGCAATGCCCACGAGATGATGCTTGAGAAAAACAGCGACGGCATCGCCAAGTTCTTCGAGAGCTGGCTCGATAAGAACGTCCACTAATCGCCGGTGGCGCGGGCGGCCTCCGCATGCTGCCCGCGCCGCTGCCGCAAGCCCATCTTCTTCCGCGACGAAGCCGCCGCGGCAACGATGCCCGTTTACGATTTACGGCTTGGCGGTCTTCTTTCCAGCCGGCGGTTTCGTCGGATTTTCACTTGTACCGTTTTTTGTGCTCAACAATGTGAGGGAGTCTTTCGCGTTAAACGGGTATTGGCGCACGGACTGTTGTCCCGTGGTATTGAGGGAAATGTCCACGCGCCGGTTATTGGCCCAGACGATCGCCTGCAGGTTACTCTCGATTTTTTGTCGCTCCTCGTTGTTCAAGTCGGGATTCTGTTCAACTAATTGTTTTACCTGTTCGGCGTCCAGGTTGTCCTGATCCCCCAACGATCGAATCTCAATGTTCTCCGCAGGAACTCCGTGTTCGACCAGGAAGCGCCGGGTGTGTTCTACGCGCCGCTCCGTCAGGTTCTTGTTGTATTCAACCGTGCCGCGGCGGTCTGCGTGTCCCTCCAGGATCAAGTGGGCCTGCGGCTTGAGTGTGAGATATCGATTGAAATCGTTGGCAAGTGACAGCAGAATTTTCTGCTGGCTCTCCATCAAACCGCCGGTGGGATTTGCCGCTGTGGGCCGAGCGGTGGGGAAGTATATGCTGTGAAGAGCAAGCCTTATTTCAAGTTCTTTCACTTCGGCTGGAAGCTGAGCCGCCTGCACATCGGCATTCACCGCACAATCGGCCGTCCCGCTATGGCCATCGTCCACGTGGCCTGTGATCGTGTACGACCCGGGCGGCAGACCGGCCGTCTGGAACTCTACGGAAGATCCGGAGCCTTCCATTTTCCCGCCACTCGCATGCCAGGAAAAAGACAATGGGTCGTTGTCTGGATCGCTGGCTGCGGCGGTAATTTCCACCGGCTCGCCCGCCGTTACCGATCCACGGTCTGCGGCACAGCTGATCGTCGGCGGACGATTGGGCCGCGGTTCCACGCGAATATCCGTCGAGCAATCGGCGGTGCCGTTGCGCCCATCGTCCACGCGCACTTTTACTCTGTAAGTCCCGGGATTCGTGCCGGAAGAATTCCAACGGATTTCGGAGCCGGAGCCTTCCACGGTGCCGCCGTTTGTCGTCCAGGAATAATTCAAGGGGTTGTTGCCCGGATTGCTGGCCTGCGCGCGCACGACAATGGAATCGCCGGATCCCGCATAAGCAGTCTCCTGGTCCGCCGAGCAACTAGCCGCCATGGCCGCGCGCGGCGGCGGAGCGGGATTCCCACCGAAGCGAAGCACGATTCCCGCGGAAAATCGGGCGTTATCCTGCCATCCAGATCTTTGTCCGCCGGTGGAGAGAGGATTCTTAAAATGGGTTAGCAGGAAATCCCCTTCAAAGGGGCGTAAAGCGAGGTGATGGCTGATTTGGATGTCGAAACCGGTGCCTAACATCGTGGCGAAGGCATTCTCGGAGCCAAGGGGCGTGCAACTCGGAATTCCGGTGCATCCGGAGATCGTCACCGAACTGGCGTGTGCTCCTCCGAAGAGTGCTTGGACAAATGGCGTGAACCTTTCATACCTGCGGTAGGAAAAGCGCGGACCGAAGACATAGGTGTAGGCGCTTCCGTTGGAATCCACCGTTTGGCTTCCGGTGGGACTGAAAAGCGTCAACCGGCTGTTGTCATAGCCGCCGAAATCCGCCACCAGTCCAACATACCTGTTGAAGTTGTACGCGACGGAGGTGTTTCCGCCCTGCAGGTAGCCCATACGGTTGCTGGGCGCGGTTGGCATGGCTCGCCAGAAGGAATATCCCAAAAACCACTCGACCTTGGGAGTGTGGCTTTCCGATTCGTCCCATCCGTGCATCGCAGCCACCGGCTGGTCATTGGCTCCCGCCCGTGATTGCCGGCTTGTTGCAGATCGCACGGGCAGAGGTTCGGCGGTATTTGGCTGAGCTTTGGCAGGGGCGGCCGATGCGACGGCGGAAGCGGCAGACTCATCCTTCTTCGTTTTTTCCTTCGGCTTTGCCGTGCCGTCCGCATACAGTGCAGGCACCATCACAAGAGCAATCGCGGTTGTGGCGATACATCGCGCTGCCAATCTCATTGTCGCCTCCTGAATCGTGCCTAACTACTGCGACGCGGGCGAAGATATTCGCTTCGCATCCATCAAGCCGCTTTGAGCTTCCTTCTTACTTAAATCACTTTTATGGAGCGGGGACGTTGATCATGGTGTTCACCATGGTCACCGACGCATTGAGTCCCAACGCTCTGCCATCGAGCGTCGTGATCGCCGCATTGCCGGCGGTGGAAAACGTGACTCCTGCGGACGCGATGATGGTGCCCACCATCGTGCCGCCGCCTGCCGCATTGATCGTTGCCGCGCTGCCTACCTGCCAATACACGTTCTTGGCCTGTGCCCCGTTAATCAGGATGATGCTGCGAGGCGCTCCAGGAGCGCCCACGGTAAGCGTGCTGGCCATTTGGAATACCCAGATGGAGTTCGCATCGCCTTGGCCATCCAGAGTCAGATCCGATCCGGTGATCAAGAACGAGCCGCCTGCAGCTTTGTATGTGCCGGGAGGGAGGACGAGTCCTCCGAGTTGGCCTGCTCCTGGATCCGTACCGCCGGGCCGTGAGGAGGGCGAAAGATCGTTAAATGCGGCAAGCGCGTCGCTGGCGGCCTGGGTCGCGATCGCGAATGTGGAGGCAGTGCCTTCAGAAGGGCACCCAACGGTGGGGGGCGGGGGAGCCGTATATATATTTCCGTTCACAGTTCCCACATTGCTGCCCGTTTCCGTATAAGTGCATCCAGGCCCCGCATCGTGGAATCCGGTCACCAAGGTAGAGGCGCCGGTGGTCCCAATGTCTCCATTAATTACGGTGTTGATCCCCTGGTTCGTTATTCCAGCGCCGCCTCCAAAAGATCCAAAAGTCGAAGCGGCTCCGAGATTAGGCCCCGTTGGCCCGGTGGAAACGCCCGTGGTAAAGGTCCATGGATTCGGTTGAGTTCCTGCTGCGAGTGCGTTGCCGGCCAGGTCTTTTGCCGCATTCGTAATCGTAGCCGTATATTGCGTGCTGGCTGTGAGGTTTGCCGCCGCTGTGAAAGTTGCGATATCACTCGCCGAATCGTAGGTGACGTTTCCGGTGACGGCGGCGCCGCCAACCCCAGATACCGCCAGAGTAAATGTGCCTGGAGCGGTGATGGTGATTGGATCCATCGCTTTGCTGAAGGTTGCGCTCACCGCGGCGTTGAGCAGAACGTTGACTTGTGCATTCGCCGGATTGGAGAGAGTGATCGTAGGCGATGCGGTATCCGGGCCTGCGCCTGTCGTAAAGCTCCATGGATTGGGCACGGCGCCGGATACCAATGCATTGCCGCTTAAATCTTTGGCGGCATTTGTAATCGTGGCCGTGAACTGGGTGTTGGGCGCCAGATTCGCCGTGGGGGTAAAGGTCGCTATTGAACCCGCGTAGCTGACGGTTCCCGGTACGGCAGCGCCGCCTACCGCCGCCACCGTAAATGTCCCCGAAGCGGTGATCGTCGCCGGGTCCATCACCTTACTGAAAGTTGCGTTTATTTTCTGATTCGTGGGAACGCTTGTGGCCCCTGAGGCGGGGATGGTGATAATCACTGTGGGCGGTGTGGCGTCAGCGGTTTTACCCGTCGTGAAGCTCCAAACATAGTTGCCTGCCAGGGCGCTGCCTGCCGCGCTTTGCGCCGAGGTGTGAATGGTGGCGGTGTATTGTGTGCTCGGCAGCAGATTTGCTGTAGGCGCAAACGTGGCTGTGTTGGTTGCCGCCACATATGTCACCGTCCCCGGCACCCCCGCTCCTCCGCTCGCCACTGCCACCGTAAACGTCGCGGCGGCCATCACCGTTGCGGAGTTCATCGCTTCGCTAAAGGTAGCTGTAACCTTCTGGTTGATGGGCACATTGATTGCGCCGTTCAGAGGATTCGTGGAGATGACCACAGGAGGCGTTCCCGTCGTGAAGGTCCATGCGAAATTGGCGGCCAGGCCGTTTCCTGCAGGATCTTTTGCTCCCGCCGTGATCGTCGCGGTATAGACCGCACTGCTGGCCAGAGGCGTGGCGGGCGTAAACGTCGCTGTTGTCCCGGAGTACATAACCGTGCCGGTTACCGGAACTCCGCTCGGTCCTGTCACCGTAAAGGTCGACGTATTTATCGTCGTGGTATTCATCGCCTCATTGAAAGTTGCTGTAATCACTTGTGCGACTGGGACGCCGGCAGCGCCATTCGCCGGGGATGTGGCTACCACTATGGGTGACGCTGGACGGGAAGCTTGTTCTCGGCCGCATCCGGCTATAAGGCCCGTTATCAGAAACGCCACGCAGGCCACCCAAGTCGTAATCTTTCGCATCAGTGTCTCCTCTTTCATCGTCGAATGGCGTTACCTGACGGCTCCATCGACGTCTCACAAAGGCGGTTCGAACGAAGCGAGCGGACTGCTGGGGACAAAAGCTCTCGTACTAACCACACAGCACGTACATCCTGGGAGGTTCAGGAATATTTCTCTGTCAGCATTGGCCCACGGCTGTGCTAATCGAGGACATTCACGCAATTGCCCGAACACTGATTGTCGAATTCTCGATTTTTGGATACTCACGAAGAAATGAAACCCATGCAAAGCTCGTGCCAAAGTCAATTTAAGATTTTTCAGTTCTCGGGATGGGAATTGATTCAGCCCAAGTACTTGAATTCAAAGACGAAGAAAATTTAAATCGTCTTCATTGCCGGAAACGGTTTTGTTTCGTAACTCGATTTCGTTCCCAATGGGGAAGGAAGCAGAACCATTTGAGGATGGTTTCCTGAGGCGCCACTCATCTGAGAACGGGTCAGCTATCACCGTGTCTTCGACGGCTGCTTCCCCAAGTGGCTTGATCAGGCCGGTATGAAGGCCGATTGCGTCAAACTAGGGACTGATTACGTCAAGCTCGAGGATGTAGGTCTGCCCCGCAATGCCCACGAAGATGATGCTTGAGGAAAACAGCGACGGCGTCGCCAGGTTCTTCGAAAGCTGGCTCGATAAGAACGTCCACGAATCGCCGGAGGCGCAAGCCCATCTTCTTGCGTGAACGAAGACACCGCAGCAACAATGCCCGTGGAAGTCATCGCAGGGAATTATTTTGGATGCTTAAGCCGCCGCTCTATTTCCATGCCGCGCGGATCGGCTGCCCCACCAGCAGTGACAGATTCACCCCAGGGCGCGGACGGAACTTCTCCACCCTCCCATTGTTCACTTCGGCGAGATATAGATTGCCTTCCTGGTCCACGCTCATTCCGTGGACGTTCCACATGGCCCCGGGCCAGTCGCCCTGGCTGCCCCAGGAATACAGGAAGTGCCCGTCCAGATCGAACTTCAAAATCTTGGCGGTTGTTCCGTCGGCGATCCAGATGTGCCGGTCCGCAGCCATATAGAGGAATTGCGGCGTCGACGGCTTGCCGGTGCTCCACTGGCCCAGGAATTTTCCGTTCTCGTCGAAAATCTCGATGCGATGGTCGGAGCGATCGGTCACAAACACACGGTGCGTCGGCAGGTCGAATACAACGCCGTGCACCGCGTCGAAGTATCCCGGGCGCGTGTCGTCCGGCGGATTAGCCCTTTTTCCCCAGGCCATCAAGTACTTCCCATCCTTGTCGAATTTCACCACCCGCGTGTTCCCGTATCCGTCCGTCACGTACATCGTCCCGTCCGGCAGCCAGTTGATGAAGGTAGGCCGGTTGAAATGCTTGTCGTCGTCGCCCGGCACGCCGGGAGTCCCCAGCGTTTTCACCAGCTTCTTTCCGTCGTTCGTGAACTCGTAAATGGCGTGTCCCTGGTCGTCCACCACCCAGACGTGCTTCTCCGGGTCATATGGATTGATGGTGATGAAGTGCGGCCGCTTGAGCAGCGAATCCCACTGCGTCCATCGCTCGGTGATGTTGCCGTTGGCGTCCACCACCACGATGCAGTCCTGCCAGCGCGCGTCGACGCCCAGCTTCCCGCTCCACACGGGATTGCCCGCGCTGGTCACCGGGCCCACCGAAGCGTTTCGAAATGGCAATTGCGAAACAGGGAACGAGAGGCTTGGTCCCACCGACGGATATGCGACCTCTTTCGGCCGGGTCAATTTAGGCAGGTTCCCGCGCTCGAGAATGAACACCCGGTTCGGACTTTCCGCGAAGACGCTTTCCGTCGCTCCCCACGTCCACTTTTCATGTCCCGGCAAGTCGGAAATCGGCTTCGGCCAGTTCGGTACCACTTCATACGGCCCCGTCACGTCCTGGCTGTTTTTCTCGTTGGGTACCGCCGCAAAACTGACGTCGGTTTTTACCTGCGCCTGCACGGCCTGCATCCTGCTCGCAACCAGCAGTCCAGCGCCAAAGCCGGCAGCCGTCATGGCGATGATCCCGAGCGTAATTGCACCTCGACGCATAAACACCCTCCCAGGTCTGCGTGCCAGGGCTCGTGCGCCAAGTGTTGGCGTAATCGCCTCGTTCTTGCTGGATGCCCCGGCCGCGTCGTGTATTTCGCGGGGGTAGGGTAGCACATCGTGCGTGTGCGTCCCACGGGGCTGTTCTTCGATTCTCTTAGCCGCGTAACTCTGTCACTACGGAACGGCTACGTGAAAATGACATCCTATGAACAGGGTCACATTCCTTTTGCGCGAAATTTCAACGATGGGTCGTGACTTTATCCTGCGTGAAGTGGATCTGGTGCCCGCCAGGTCCGGCGCGAGAGGTTCTTCGCAAGGCTTCAGTGGACGATTTCGGATATGCCTGTCTCAAGCAATTTGGCGAACTCTTGGGGAAATACCGGCTGGCTGAAATAATAGCCCTGCCCCTCGGCGCACTGCTGGTTCTGAAGAAACGCGAGCTGCTCCCGTGTTTCCACGCCCTCGGCAATGACGCGTTGCTTCAGGCTTCTGCCCATGCTGATCACCGCCCTGACGATGGTGGCATCGTCGGGGTTGGATGTGATCTCGTTCACGAAGGAGCGGTCGATTTTCAGGGCGTCGATGGGAAACCGCCGGAGATAGCTCAGGCTGGAATAGCCGGTGCCAAAGTCATCGACCGCCAGTTGCACACCCATGGCTTTGAGCTGTTGCAACACGGAGGTGGTGGCCTCGGCGTGCTGCATGAGGACGCTTTCGGTCAGCTCGAGCTCCAGGCAGCGAGGCTCCAGGCGAGTTTCTTTAAGGATCGCGCGAATACTCTCCAGAAAGTTCTGGTCCCGGAACTCCACCACGGAAATGTTGACGGCGATCGGCAACGCCGGCAATCCCGCGTTTTGCCAGGCCCGCACTTGCTTGCAAGCCTCGCGGCGCACCCACATGCCGATCGGCAGAATCAGCCCGCTGTCTTCGGCAACTGGCACGAACATCACGGGAGAGACGAGGCCTCGCTGCGGATGCAGCCACCGTAACAACGCCTCGGCTCCGGTAATGGTTCCCGTTTGCAGATCGATCTTCGGCTGGTACTGCAACACGAACTCCTGCCGTTCCAGGGCGCCGCGCAAGTCCTCTTCGATGGATTGCCTCTCGACGGCTCGGATGGCCATCTGCTGCTCGAAAAACTTGTAATTGTTGCGGCCATGCTCTTTGGCTTGGTACATGGCCGTGTCGGCGGTCTTAATCAGGGTCTCCGGATCCATGCCGTCGTCGGGATAAATGCTGATTCCAATGCTGGCGCTGATCTCAAGGCCGTGGTGTCCGATGAAGTTGGGCGCCTTCAGCATTGTCAGCAGCTTCTGCGCGCAGAGCGCCGCATTCTTTGCGTGAGCCACTTCTGAAAGCAGCACCACGAATTCATCGCCGCCCTGCCGGCTTACGGTGTCCGAAGCTCGCACGCAGCTCACCAGGCGCTTGGAGACGGATTGCAGGAGCGTATCGCCGATGGGATGTCCCAGGGAGTCGTTGATGTGCTTGAAGTGATCCAAATCCAAAAACAGTACCGCGAACTTGCTGTTGTGGCGATGCGCGGCCGTAATCGCCTGGGCAATGCGATCATTCAGGTACGCTCGATTCGGCAAACCCGTGAGGAAATCGTGTTGCGCTAATTCGGACATTTGGACCGTCATCGCCTTCGCCGCGCTCACGTCGTGGAAAACGATCACGGCCCCGGTCACCCGTCCCTGGCGGTCGTGGATCGGAGCGGCGGAATCCTCGATAGCGGACTCCACTCCGTTGCGCCGGATCAGAATGCTGTTCGCGGCCAGGCCCACCGCTCTGTCTTGCTGGATCGCCAGCTCCATCGGATTTTGGCAGTTTTGGCGTGTGGCGCCGTCAATGATGCGGAAGACCTCGGCCAGGGGCCGGCCTACGGCGTCCTCTCGGGACCAGCCTGTCATGTTTTCGGCCACGAGATTGAGATAGGTTATTTTGCCGGAGACGTCGGTGCTCAGCACCGCGTCGCCGATGGAATCGAGCGTCACTTGAGCGCGCTCCTTTTCGATGAACAATGCGTCCTCTATCGCTTTACGCTCGATCATGTTGTGCAAAGCCCGGGAGAACGAGTAGCTGTCCAGGTAGCCTTTTAGCAGATAATCCAGCGCTCCTCGCCGGACGCCTCGGAGGGCGATCTCTTCATCGGCGGCGTTGCATAGCACCACGATCGGGACTTGGGGCACAACCAGCAACAGCCGCTCGAGTGTCTCCATGCCCCGGCTGTCGGGAAGAAACAGGTCGGCGAAAATCGCGCCTATTTTTTCCCTGCGTAGCCGTTCCAACCCGTCCGCGAGCTTCCTGACCCACTCCACATAAAAGGGTCCGCCTCGCGCGCCCGCGAGCGCGCTTCGAATCAGCCTCGCATCTGTTGCATCGTCCTCGATAAGAAGCAGCCTGCGGTCTATGCCCGGAATGTTTACGGGAGCCCTCTGGCGGCGCAGCCCGCCGTCGCCCTCTTGTTCGGATATGCTGATGCTGGGATCCATCGATTCCTTTCCAGTCATTACCGAATGATGTCAAATCTCATCGTTATCGCCGGAGGCAAAGGCAAACTGTCAAGTGTAGATATCGATCGTCGCGCGACTCTGAGCGGGGCCAGGACCGCCTCATTGGCCCATTGGCCCCCTTGAATCAATCGAATAGTTTGTTCGCCCTTCGAAGTCACAGCCGATCCATATGTACACTCATGAAAATGGAGTGCGACAGTGGACCGTGATGTGCGCCTTTGGTGGAGGCGAAGGGGCTCCGCTCGCCTAAACTTGTCCATTTCAGTTGCACGCCGCTCGAAGAAGAAAGCTACGCAAAGCCCGTACCAAAGGTAATTTCAAGTTGTTGATTCTTCCGGGTGGGACTGAATACAGCTAAGTCCCTGATTCCTCTGGCAAAGAAGCTTCTGCTGTTTTCAATCCAGGAAATTCGTCTCGCGTCGTAACTCAGTTTCGTTCCAAATGGGGACTGTGGGAGAGCCATTTGAGGATGTGCATGCAGTCTTAATTCAGTTAACCTTCTCCGTTTATTCGCCAGCCGTTTTTCCTTTTGCTTACGGCCTTCTGCGTATGGCTTGCCTCTTATGGATGGCGATAGCCTTTGCTGTCTGGGGGGATTCATGGCTGCTACAGCGTGGAAAGGCTATATTTCTTTTGGTCTGGTTTCGATTCCGATCAGCCTCACTCCCGCCGCTCGATCCGAGCGCATCAGCTTTCATCAGCTGCATAAAGTTTGCCACACGCGTCTGAAGCAACCTCTATTTTGTCCGCATTGCAATCGCATCGTCGAACGATCCGAGGTGGAGAAAGGCTACGAATACGCCAAGGACGAATATGTTCTTTTCACGCCGGATGAAATCAAGCAGATTGAGCCCCAGTCCGCCCACTCGATGGATATCCTTGAATTTGTGAAGCTGGATGAAATCGACCCGCTCTATTTCGATGCTTCCTACTACATCACACCCCTGGAACCGGGTGTTCATGCCTATCACTTGCTCATGGACGCGATGCACAAATCCGGATACGCAGGCATCGCGAAGGTGACGATGCACAACCGCGAGTACACCGCGATCATCCGGGCGAGGGAAAATGGTCTCGCATTGCACACCATGTTTTACGTAAACGAAATTCGAGAAGCCAACGACCTCGGGAATAAAGACAAGGCCGAGATCAAGGAGCAGGAAGAGACGCTGGCGATGCAGTTGATTAAGAACCTTGCCGCGCCATTCAAGCCTGATAAGTATCGCGATACTTATCAGGAAGCTCTGCAAGGCTTGATCGAGGCGAAGACTCACGGAAAGACCATTGCAGCCACTCCCCATAAGAAACCAGCTCCGGTAATTGATCTGATGGCCGCGCTTAAAAAGAGTCTTAGCCAGAAGGCGGCTCCGGCGCGCGAGCCCAAGCCCTTGATCCACGCCGTGCCGAAGCGCGGCGAAGAGGAGCACAGAAAACGTCGCAAAGCGAGTTAGAGTGTGGCCCGCAACGGGCCGGATCGTGCATCGGCCCTCCTTCGGCGCTGCTGATTCTGCTGATCCTTCGCCACCATCGTCACTTCTGGGCCTGCCCACGGTTGCGCAGTAATTCGAAAGTTTCTTCTGATTGAATACTTGAGTCGGCTTCTTCAATTCATGCCTCGGTGCATCTATTGAAATAACGCTGGCGGGAATGGCTGCTGCCGCAATCCACGCGGATGCTTTCCAGGACATAAGAAGATAGACGAGGCGTTTTGAACGGGGGTGCCGTTCATAGCGCCCTGCAGCAGTAATATGGGCCGGTGATTTCCGGAGCGAGTTACAATAAAGGTCCGCCCGGTGAAGGCGATCTGGGTTCGGACCGTTGCCGGACTGAACGAACGTTTCATTTCTTGCGCAGCGTCAAAATAGAGAGGAACTTGCCAATGAACGCCGTCACTGCGACCTTCACTCCTCCGAAAAGTGGGCCGCAAAGCATGGTGCTCTCCGACGCGTTGGTATTTTTCGGAGCTACCGGAGATTTGGCCTACAAGAAGATTTTCCCCGCGTTGCAAGCGATGATCCGGGAAGGAAACCTGAATGTCCCGGTCATCGGCGTGGCCAAGGCCGGCTGGACGATCGAACGGCTGAAAGATCGTGCCCGTGACAGTCTGGCTCATTGCCCCGGCGGCATAAATGAATCCGCATTTTCAAAGTTGCAGCATTTGCTGCGTTACATCGATGGCGATTATCGAGATCCGAACACCTTCCAGGAGCTCCGAAAGGTATTGGGTGCTGCCGCCCGGCCACTCCATTACCTCGCAATCCCGCCGAGCATGTTTGCTGCCGTCGTCGAGGGCCTGGAGAAATCGGGTTCCGCCAAAAATGCGCGGGTGGTGCTCGAAAAACCGTTCGGCCGCGATCTCGATTCAGCGCAAAAACTGAACTCGATTCTGCATTCGGCTTTCCCGGAGACCAGCATCTTCCGGATCGACCATTATCTCGGGAAGGAAGCGGTCGAAAACCTGCTCTTTTTCCGTTTTGCCAATACCTTCCTCGAACCGATTTGGAATCGAAACTATGTCCATAGCGTCCAGATCACTATGGCGGAATCGTTCGGCGTTGCCGGACGAGGCAAGCTTTACGAGGAGGTTGGCGCGATTCGCGACGTCGTTCAAAACCACTTGATGCAGGTCGTTGGTTTTCTGGCGATGGAGCCGCCCACGAGCATGTATCCCGATTCTTTGCGGGACGAGCAGGCCAAGGTTTTTCGCGTGATTCCTCCGCTCGATCCAAATTGCGTGGTTCGCGGGCAGTTTAACGGATACAGAAAAGAGCCCGACGTAGCCTCCGATTCCAGCGTCGAAACCTTTGCCGCAATGCGTCTCGAAGTGGACTCCTGGCGCTGGGCCGGCGTGCCTTTTCTCATTCGGACGGGCAAATGCCTGCCTGTAACGGCAACGGAGGTTCTGGTCAGGCTTCGGCAGCCGCCCTTGAGCAAGCTGGCTCCCGGCGCAAACTATTTTCGCTTCCGCCTCGGTCCCGACCTTTCGCTCAGTTTGGGTGCTCGAGTCAAACGCCCGGGCCCCGGCCTTACCGGAATGGCAACGGAGCTCACGGCGGTGAAACAGGATCAATCGAACGAGATGGAAGCTTACGAGCGCCTTTTGACGGATGCCATGAAGGGCGATGCCCTGCTTTTCGTGCGCCAGGATGAAGTCGAAGCGGCCTGGGCAATTGTGGATCGAATACTTGGCGACGACGTTCCCGTTCATCCATACGAGCAGGGCACATGGGGCCCGGACGAGGCAAATCGTATGGCGGAAGATGTCGGCGGCTGGCACAATCCAAACGGCACGCCTGCGGATTCCTGACATCTCATTGCTTTAGAGCCTAAAAAGGCAAGAATATACCTAAGGAACCTCTGAACAAGCACTGGTTTAAAAGAACGGATGAGGAACAATAGGCAATTCAAGCGGTTTCAGTGATTTCATAGGGATGCCGAGAGATTGGATCCGCCTGCCAGCGCCACCAGAGCGTCCCT
>Ga0307372_10003360_pt1 | contig 25597 bp, 23 predicted proteins | sample OX1MG_FD_202533 | JGI IMG/M metagenome (GOLD analysis project Ga0307372, IMG submission 202533) | Soil microbial communities from Risofladan, Vaasa, Finland - OX-1 | ecosystem: Environmental > Terrestrial > Soil > Coastal area > Acid sulfate soil | place: Finland: Risofladan, Vaasa | collected...
TTGAGGAACGTGATCGTCGATCCCGCGATCCCGACGAGGATCTCCCGCCCGCCCCATCGCACGGTCGCGATGGAGAGGTCCTTGCCGAGCGACTGGCGGCTCACGACCGCGAGTCCGTCGCCCGAGGCGCGCCGCTTCGACGGCGACGCGCCGCCGCGCATGCGAGCGAGCCCCTTCCCGAGGCCCCAGATCGACACGACGATCACCGCGAGCGCGATGACCATCTGGAGGAGCGAGTGGCCGACGGACACGTCGGGGAGCGTCTTCACTACTGCGGATGCGAGCGTCGGTGCCACGGTCAACGTCCTTCCTTCGAGAGATCCGTGCCGATGACCTCGCTCACGCGGACGCCGAGGTTGGTGTCGTCGATCACGACGATGTCGCCTCGGGCGAACAGCGTCCCGTTCACGAGCACGTCGACCGGGCTGTTGCGCGCGCGGTCGAGCTCGAGCGACTGTCCCGGGCGCACGTCGAGGAGCTCGTGCAGGCGGAGTCGAGCCCTGCCGAGCACGACCTCGACCTTCAGCTCGACCTGGCCGAGCGTCTCGATCGGCATGCGGCTCGCTCCCTGCTGGCCGTCGTTCGCCGGGTAGCCCCGCCGTCCGCCGTCACCGGGGTTGCCCGCCGGCGGGTCTGCGACGACGTCCGCGTCGACCAGCTCGCCGTCGCCGACGAGCGCCACGTTCTCCTCACTCATCTCCGCTCTCCCTCTTGCTCACGACCGTGCAGATCAATTTGTTGCCGTTCTCGACGAGGATCCCGGTCCCGAAGGGCGTGTCCTGCACGACGAGCTGGAGCTCGTACGGCCCATCGCTCGGCTCCTGTTCGATGTGGATCACGTCGCCGACCCGGAGGCTGAGCAGCTCGGCGGGCGTCAGGCTGATCGGCGGGTACTCGACCTTCAGCTCCATCGGGACCGAGAGGATCCGCCGACGCGCCTCCTTGCGGTCGACCATGCCCTCCATCCCCTCCGAGCTCTGGTGGCGCTCGATGTGCTCGAGCACCGGAAGGAGCACGGTGAGCGGGAGCGAGAGCAGGATCGTCTCGGGGTCGTGGTCGGCGATCGTGACCGCGAGCTCGACGATGAGGCACATCACGCCCGGTCGACCCACCTGGACGAGCAGGGCGCTCGAGGAGTTCTGGACGAGGCCGACGTTCAGCGACACGAGCGTCGCGAACGGGGGCGGCAGCTCGTTCCAGATGACGTCCGTGAGCGTCCCGACGAGCGCGCGCTCGATCTCGGTGAGCTGGGCACGATCGGGCTGGTTCGCCCCGTCCCCGCCGAGATGGAAGTCGAGGAGCTCGAGCACGAGCGGCACCGGGATGTGCATGACGACCCGCCCTTCCAGCGGGAGCAGCACCGCGCTCGACACGAACGTCGGATCGGGTAGCGATGAGGAGTGCTCCTCCCACGTGCGCTGCTCGAGCGAGACGAGCTCGACGTGCGCGGGCTGTCGGATCGCCGAGGTGAGCGAGCTCCCGATCCGGTGCGCGACGGTCTCGAGGATCGGTTGGAGGCGCCGCAGGCGTGCGCGTTCCACGGTCTCCTGACGGTGCAGATCGAAGACGCGGATCCGGTTCGACCCGGCGGCGACGACCGTCGAGGGGGCCTCGACCATGTCGACAGCGCTGCGCGCCCCGCTTGCCGCAGGTGCGTCCTGCTCCACGATGGTGCTCACGGCACGTTCTCGAGCGCCTGGATCACCTGGCTGCTCGTCGTGAGCGTCTTGGTGTTCGCGGTGTAGGCCTCCTGCGCGGTGATGAGGTTCGTGAGCTCCGTGCCGAGGTCGACGTTCGACTGCTCGAGCTCTCCGCCGAGCAGCGCGCCGCGACCGCCCGTGCCCGGCGTGCCGATGAGCGCCTGGCCCGAGTTCGGGCTCGTCGCGTACAGCCCGCCACCCTGGTCCGAGAGCCCGCCTGCGTTCGCGAAGGAGGCCAGCGCGATCTGGCCGAGGGCGAGCGTCGCACCGTTCGAGAATGCGCCCGTGATCGTGCCGTCGGAGCCGATCGAGTAGCTCTGCAACGTGCCGGACGCGTAGCCGTCCTGCTGGTTGATCTGGATCGTGGACGCGGCGGCGTACTGGGTCACGGCGTTCGCGGTGCCGGGCGCGGGGAAGTTGAACGACCACGTGTCGCCCGTCGGGAAGCTGTAGCCCGTGGGCATCGTGCCCGCCGGGAGCGAGAACGAGCCGTCCGCGTTCGCGGTCACCCCGGTGATCGACTTCACCCCGCCGGTCGTCGGGTCGAACGTGATCGTCGGCGCGGTCGCCCAGAGCTTGCTCGCCGCGCCGCCCGCGGGGTTCGGGACCGTTCCCTGCACCGTCCAGGCGTTGGCCGTGCCCGTGACGCCGGTGAACGTGAGGGTGACCGGCACGACGTTGCCGAGTGCGTCGTACGCGTTGTAGGTCGTCGTCTCGACCGGCGCGGTGCCGGTCCCGCTCCACGCCGGCAGGTTGCCGCCGAGGTCGAGCGCCGTGGTCGCGGTTGCGCCGATCGTCTCCCCCTGCGGGATCTTGATCGCCGTGAGCGGCGCGTTGGTGTTCACGGTCCCGCTCCCACTCGCCTGCCAGCCCATGATGAGCCCACCGGACTGCGTGCTGAGGTTCCCGTTGCCGTCCGTCGTGAGGCTGCCGTCGCGCGTGAACAGCTGCTGTCCGCCGCTCTGCACGACGAGGTAGCCGCCTCCCTGGATCGCGACGTCGTTCGGGTTGCCGGTCTGCTCGAGCGAGCCCTCCTGGAGGTTCACCTCGTTCGCGGCGACGCGCACTCCCGAGCCGACCGCCACGGGGTTGATGCCGGCGCCCCCGGCCGTCGGGCCGGACGCGCCCGAGATCTGCTCGGCGAGCAGGTCCTGGAACTGCACCTGGCTCGACTTGTAGCCGACGGTGTCGGCGTTCGCGATGTTGTTGCCGATGCTGTCGAGGTAGGTCTGGTTCGCCTGGATCCCGGAGACCGCTGCGAGTACCGATCGTTCCGTCATCTACGTGCTCCTTCGTGTCGTGGTCGTTCGTGGCGCCGTCCCCGGAGGGGGGGCGGGGGGCGATGGGGCGTGCGGGGCGTCAGCTGCTGACGCCCGTGATGTCCGTGAGGGGCACCGACGTGCCGTTCACCTTTAGCGTCGGTGCGCCGGTCGCGCTGAGCGTCACGTCGGTGACCGAGCCCGTGATCGTGTTCCCCGCGACCGTCGCGGTGACCGTGCGCCCGATGAGGCCGGTCGCCTCGGTGTCCTGCGAGGTCGTCTGCGCCGCGGTGATCGCCGACGTCTGCGTCGTCACGGACTCCATCTGGGCGAGGGCCGAGGTCTGCTGCAGGATCGTCGCCGGGTCGGTCGGACTCGTCGGGTTCTGGTTCTGGAGCTCCGCGACGAGCAGCTGCAGGAACATCTGCGGGTTCGACAGCTGGCTCGCCATGTTCGACGTCGAGGACTTCGCAGTAGCGGGGGAGCCTGCGGCACCGGAGCTTCCTGCGCCCGACGCGCCCGACGCGCCGGTTGCGGGGGTCGGCGTTGCGGTGCCGCTCGGAGCCGGCACGGCGAGCGTGTTGAGCAGCGAGGTGAGCGGGCCGATCGAGGCGATGTCCATCGTGGTCCTCCGATGCCTAGAGCCGTACGTCGAGAAGTCGGTGTGTCGAAGCGCTGCGCGCGCCGGTCGCGGCGAACGCCGGCGCGGCTGGCGCGGCCGTGACGGTCGAGGTGTCCGGACGCGCCGGCGGGACGCCGGCGGGCTGGCCGGATCCACCGCCAGGATCGCGGTAGGTGGACGCGAATGCGCCGGAGCCCGTGTCCCCGAGGAGCACCGTCGTGCTTTGGCTTCCCTGCGCGAGGCCGCTCTGCAGGTCCGGGAGGGACGATCGCAGTGCGCTCGCGCCGGCGTCCGTCGTCGCGACGAGTCGGACGGTCACCTGGTCGGCGGTGACCGTGAGCGTCGCCCGCACGTCGCCGAGCTCGACCGGGTGCAGCACGATGGTCATCACCTGGGTTCCCGTGACGGTCGTACGCAGGGGCGAGAGCACGGACACGATCTGGCTCGCGACGCCCGGCAGCTGTTGGGCGCCGGTGACCGACGGTGCGTCCGCACGCCCCGTCCCGGATGCCGCTGCGGGTGACGCCGGGGCGACGGCAGCACCGTTCGCGACCGACGCCATCGCCGCCGACCCGTGCAAAGGCGAGTCCGCGCCATCCACGCCGTGGGTGGCCGGGTTCGCCGCCGCCGCCGCCGCCGGCGTCGCGGCGGTTGCGGCCGACGCGTGAGGGGAGGTCGGGGGCCGGCCCGCGGTCTGCGTGCGAGAGGTCCCGTCCGCGACCTGGGGTGCGGCCGGCGTGGGGGCCGAGGCCGCGCCCGCCGCGCTCGCGGTCGTGGTCGCGCCGAGCGACGTCGTGACCGCGGGGGTGCCCTGGCGCGCCCCGGCGCCGACGCGGGGAGGCGTGCCGCCCGGAAGGGGAGCCGCAGCCGCGCCTGCCTGCGTCGGCGCCGTCTCGCCACTGGTCGATTCCCCCGGTGCGGTTGCGCCTGTCGGTGTGGACGTAGCGCTGCTCCCGACGGTGGTCCCGGCCGGGCCTCGGGCGCCGGTGCGCGCGTCGGGCGCTCCGCTCGCGCCGGCGGTCGTGTCCGCGCCGGTGCCCCGCGGTGCGACCGCCGCCCGCGTGGTCGTGGCCGCGGCGACCGCCCCGACGCCAGCGGAAGCGGCCGAGGCGCCGCGGGGGTGGGACGCCGTCGCCGCGTTCGCCGCGTTCGCCGCGTGCGGCGCGGCTGCGGCGAGCGCGGCCGCCGAGACGCTCATGGCCGCCGCCTGGTCGGCCGGCGGGCTCTGGCTGCCCGCCGCAGGCGGCGTCGCCGGGGCACCGTCGTGCTTCGTGGCAGCGCCGTTCGAGGCAGCACCGTTCGAGGCAGCGCTGTGCGGCGCCGTCGGCGCAGCCGGGCCGGCGGGCGCTCCGCCCGAGGCGGCGGCCGTGCCGGCCGTCGGGTTCTGGGCGGTCGTTGCGGGAGGCGCTGGCGTAGGGCCGGGAGTGCCGGACCGGGTGGTCACGCTCGCGGCCGCGAACGCGTCGGTGAAGCTCGGGCCGGACGCGTCCGCCGCCGGCGACCCGTGCGGCTGCCCGCCCCCGGGTGCGGTCACCTCGGGGCCGATGCTCTCGGTCGCGGGCGCGGCGATCATCGCGGCGCGGCTCACGCGCCGCGCCCTTCGCAGCACGGGCGGGACGACTGGGATGCGGTCACGAGCCACCTCCGACGATCTGCGTCACGGCCTGGATGTACGCTTGGGTCTGCGGGTAGGGGGGCACGCCGCCGTACTGCGCGACCGCTGCGGGTCCCGCGTTGTACGCCGCGAGTGCGAGCGGGGTGGAGCCGTACGTGCCGAGGTAGCCGGACAGGAGCTGCGCGGCGCCGTCGATGGCCTGGGCGGGGTCGAACGGGTTGACGCCGAGCCCGGCTGCGGTCGCCGGCATGAGCTGCATGAGGCCCTGCGCACCCACGGTGCTCACCGCGTTCGGGTTGTAGCCGGACTCGACCTGAGCGACGGCTTCGAGCAGGCTGATCGGAACCCCGTAGCGACTCGCTGCGGCCGCGAAGAGCGGTGCGTACGCACTCGGAGCGCTGGTCGGTCCTCCGCCCGAAGCCGTCGCCGCTCCCGTCGCGGCCGGGAGCACCCGACGGATCGCGACCGGCGTGCCGACCGGCTGGATCGAGACGACGGTCCCGCTCTGCGGCGCGTCGATCATCAGGCCGTTGCCGATGTAGATGCCGACGTGACCGGGCGACGCCGGCGTCCCGTCACTCCCGGCGTAGAAGACGAGGTCGCCGGGCTGTGCCTGGGCGAGAGTCGCGACGGCGGTCCCCGAGGTCGCCTGGAGCTCGCTCGTGCGCGGGAGCGCGACACCGAGCTGGCCGTAGACGTACTGGACGAGGCCGGAGCAGTCGAAGCCGGCCGGTGTCGAGCCGCCCCACACGTACGGGGTCCCCAGGTACCGTTCGGCGGTCGCGACGACGGTGCTCGCCGACGGCGCAGTGGCCGGGACCCCGGCGCCGGCGGGCGCGGGCGCGGGCGCGGGCGCGAATGTGCCGTACTGCGGCGTGACCGTGCCCCCGGAGGGCTGCGTCGCGCCGGCCGCGCCGCCGGCGGACGCGGGTCCCCCCGCGAGCACGGCCTGGGCCTCGGAGAACACGGATGCGAAGTCGCCGGTCGGGGCCGCCTGCTGCACCTGGCTCGCGAGACCGCTCATCGTGGCCTGCACGCTCGAGAGCCAGCCCTGGATCGCCGCGAGGTCGCTCATCGCGGGGCGCGCGCGTGCGCGTCGGGCCCATCGGCCTCGCGATCCGCGACGTAGCGGGCGGTCACGATGTCGTCGACGGTCGCCACCTCCGCCCGTGCCTCGGCCGCGGCGTGCTCGGCCCGGCGGCGGTGGTCGAGCCTCTCGAGGATCTCGACGCGCCGCGCCGAGCCCTGCCAGGCGATCTGTGACAGCGCGGCGTCCGTCGCGGCTGCCGCGACCGACCGGCGCGCGCCGTCGACCACAGAAGCGGCGAGCGAGGCCGCGTGCTGCTCGCTTCGCAGCTCCTCGACGGTCGCCGCGGAGGCGACGGACGCGACCGCGCGGTATCGGTCGGCCTGCGCGTCGCGTTCGAGGATGCGGGCGCGCAGCTCGAGGTTCGCGGACGCGAGCCGCGTGCGCGCCTGCTCCTCCTCCGCGCGCCGTAGGCGGAGCACCGCGGCCAACCGGAACTCGTAGCGCTTCACGCGACGGCGCTCTCGGGCTGCGCGCCTGGCGCGACGGGCCATCCGACGGGGGTTGGGATCGTGGGCGCGTCGGGCGCGTCGGGCGCGTCGGGCGCGTCGGGCGCGTCGGGCGCGTCGGGCGCGTCGGGCGCGTCGGGCGCGCCGGGGTTCGCGGCGGGTGCGAGGAGGCGTGCGAGGTGGCCCCACGACTCGGCGAGCGGCGAGGTGTCCGCGATGTCCTGGCAAAGGAAGAGCTCGATGCGGTCGCGAAGCTCGAGCGCGCGGTCGACGAGCACGTTGGTCCCGGACGCGTAGGCGCCGATCTCGACGAGGTCGCGTGCGTCGCGGTAGGCGGCGAGCAGGCGTCGCAGCTCGCGCGCGTTCGCGCGCTGCTCGGGCGTCGTGATGACCGACTCGACCCGCGAGATGGAGTCGAGGACCTCGATGCTCGGGAAGTGCCCGGACGTCGCGAGCCGGCGTGACAGCACGAGGTGCCCGTCGAGGATCGAGCGGGCCGCGTCCGCGATCGGCTCGTTCATGTCGTCGCCCTCGACGAGGACCGTGTACAGGCCGGTGATGCTCCCCCGCTCGGCCGCGCCCGCGCGCTCGAGCAGTCGCGGCAGCAGGGAGAACACCGACGGCGGGTAACCGCGCGTCGCGGGCGGCTCGCCCGCCGAGAGGCCGACCTCGCGCTGGGCCATCGCGAATCGCGTGAGGCTGTCCATCATGAGCACGACGTCCATTCCCTGGTCGCGGAACCACTCCGCGATGCGGGTCGCGGTGAACGAGGCGCGGATGCGAACGAGCGCCGGCTGATCGGAGGTCGCGACCACGACGACCGACCGCGCAAGGCCGGCCGCGCCGAGGTCGCGCTGGATGAACTCGCTCACCTCCCGCCCGCGCTCGCCGATCAGCGCGAGGACGCAGACCTGCGCGTCCGTCCCCCGGGCGATCATCGACAACAGGCTCGACTTGCCGACGCCCGAGCCGGCGAAGATGCCGAGGCGCTGACCGCGGCCACAGGGGATCGTCGTGTCGATCGCCCGGACACCGAGGGAGAGCTGGCGGTCGACCATCTCCCGCTTGAGCGGGTGCGGGGGATCCGCGTCGACGGAGACGGTCGCGAGGCCGTGCAGCGACGGCCCGTCGTCGATCGGGTTGCCGAGGCCGTCGAGCACGCGGCCGAGCAGCTCGCGGCCCACGCGCACCGGCAGCGGGTGACCGAGCGACTCGACGACGTCCCCGTAGCGGACGCCTCGCAGCTCGCCGAGGGGCATGCACGCGAGGCGGTCGCCCTGGACCGCGACGACCTCGGCGGCGAGGCTCGAGCCGTCCCGGCGGTTGATCACGACCGCGTCGGAGACCGCGGCCTCGATGCCCTCGACCTCGACGCGCAGGCCGACGAGACGTGTGACGCGACCGGTGCGCCGCGCGGCGGCGAGCGCGCGCAGGCTCGAGCGCATTCCCGGATCGCCCAGGATGCTCACGCCAGGACCTCGTCGTCGGGCCGGGTGCGCACTCGCTCGAGCGCGGCGCGGACCCGCTCGAGAGCCGGCCCGATCTGGGCGTCGATACGGCACGCTCCGACCTCGATGACGCAGCCGGTGAGCTCGAGGGAGGCGTCCGCGACGATCGAGACCGATCCGGTCGCGCCCAGCTCGGCGAGCTCCGCGCGCGTGAGCGGCGCGTCGGGGTGGAGACGCACCCGGAGGTCCTCTCCCTCCGGCGCGAGCGCGAGCGCACGGCGGACGGCGGCACGAGCGGGGGAGTCGAGGTGCTCGAGCGCGTCGCCCACGAGCACGCCGGCGAGCTCGAACGCGAGATCGACGGCCTCGCCGACGACCTCGTCGACGACCGCACGGCGGTCCCGGGCGACCTGCTCGCACGCGTGCTCGAGACGCGCACGTACCGCCTTCAGCGTCTCGTTGCGCTCGATCTCCGCGGCCAGGTTCGCGTCGGCGAGCGCGGCGAGGCGCCCCTCCGCGAAGCCAGCACGCCGCTCGTCGGCGAGGCGCTCGGCGGGAGTCGGGCCAGTCACGATCCGGTCGGTGTGACGCGTGTGGGCTACGACGGTTCCGTGCGGCGAGACGACGCGAGCGACCGCGAGCTCCGCGCTCTGCGCCGCGCGCAGTACACGCCGTCCCCGGCCCGGCTCAGCCGACGAGCTCATCGTTGCCTCGCTCGATCGTGATGGTCCCCGCGTCGGCGAGCGAGCGGACGAGCTTGACGATCGCGGCCTCTGCCCCCTCGACGACGGACAGGCGCTGCGGGCCGAGCGAGGTCATGTCCTCGAGGAGCTCCTCGGCCGCGCGCTCGGATATGTTGCGCGTGAACTTCTCGATGATGTGCTCGGGCTTGCCCTTCAGCGCGAGCGCCACGTTCTTCAGCACGACGGACCTGAGCACGGTCTGCAGCGTCGGATCGTCGAGCTGGACGACGTCGTCGAAGACGAACATCTCGTTGCGGATCTGCTCGGCGATCTCCGGGTCCCGCTCGTCGAGGTCCGCGAGGATCTGCTTCTCGGTCGCCTGGTCTGCGCTCGTGAGGATCCCGACGATCGTCGCGACGCCTTCGACCTCGGAGGTGCCCCCGCCCGACCGAGCGAAGGCGGAGAGCCGGTAGTCGAGCTCGGCGCCGACGCGGCGGATCACGTCCGGCGGCAGGGGGCCCATCTTCGCGACCCGGCGCGCGACCTCGGTCCGCAGGTCGTCCTCGAGACGCTCGACGACGCGAGCGGCGTGGTCGCGGTTGATGTGCGCGAGCACGACCGCGAGGAGTTGCGGGTGCTCCGCGGACATGAAGCCGACGATCTGGCTCGGCTCGATCCGGTTGATGAACGCGAGCGGGTGGTCCGCGACCACGGATTGCAGCTCGTCCATGATCTGTGCGGCGCGCGCCGAGCCGAGCCGCTCGCGCAGCAGCCGCTCCGCGATGTCGCTGCCACCCTGCCGGACGTCCGCGAGGGAGCCCGCGACGAGCACGAGCTCGTCGATGACCGACTCGACGTCCTCGGTCGTCATCACCGGGAGGCGGGCGACCTGGGACATGAGCTCGATCACCTCGCTCTCGCTCATGTTCTTCAGCACCTTCGCTGCCCGGTCCTCGTCGAGCTGGGCGATGATGACCGCGGCTTGCTGGCTCTTCGTCAGCGACGTCATGACGGCTGGTGGAGCCAGTCGCGCAGCACGGACGCGACCTCCTCTGACTGCGCGTCCACGATGTCCTGGACGGTCGGACCGCTCCGGTGGTGCGCGGGCACGTACGGGATGGCGGGGAGCTCGCCGGTCGGCGGTTCGACGTGTGCCATGGGGGCGAGCTGGTCGAGAGCGAGGGAGTCGAGCAGTGCGTCGTTCGCGAGGGCAGCCTTGCGCGCCCGGCGCGACGCCCTCCAGAGCAGGAGCAGGATCACGAGCAGGAGGAGGAACGCAAGCCCGGGCTTGAGCGCCGTCGTGAGGATGCTCTTCTTCACGACGGGTGCCGCCGCGGTGCTCGTCGACTTGAACGGCGCGGCGCTGAAGCTCAGCACGTCGCCCCGCGACGCCTTGATGCCGGCGACCGCGGCGACCCCGGCCTGGAGCTGCGCGAGCGAGACACCCTTCGGGAGCGCCTTCGAGTTCACGAGCACCGCGATCGACTGGCTCGTGACACCCCCGGGTGCCTGCACGGTCGACTGCGTCTGCGTGCTCGTCTCGCACTGCTTGCTCGTGGATCCCTGCGTGTAGTTCCCGGTCCCGCCCGTCGCCGCTCCCGCCTGCACCCCGGCCGGGGTTCCGGTCCCCGTGTACTTCTCGCTCGACTGCTGGGTCGAGGTGCAGACGACCTCCGGCTTGCCGTTCTTGCCGTTCACGATCAGGTTCGATCGAGTGGAGACCTGGTCGAAGTTCAGCTGAGCGTTCACCTGGACGTCCGCGTTGCCGACGCCGAGGACCCCGGCGAGGTAGGCGCCGATCCGGGCTTGCACCGAGCTGTCGTACGCTGCCGACGCACTGCTCTGCGCCGCGCCCGTGTCGTTGACACCCGGTCCGGCGAGCAGGTTGCCGCTCGAGTCCGCGACGGTCACGGACGAGCGGCTGAGTCCGGGCACGGCCGACGCGGTGAGCGAGACGACGGCCTGGACCTGGCCGTAGGTGAGGCTGTGCCCGGGCTGGAGGTTGACGAGGACCGAGGCGCCGGTGGGCGTCGTGTTGCCGAGCGCGAAGGTCTGGTTCGCCGGCAGGGCGATGCTCACCTGGGTGCTCGTGACCCCGGAGATCGAGTCGATCGTCTGCTCGAGCTCACCCTGGAGCGCGCGGAGGTAGTCCGCCTGCTGGGTGAGCTGGGAGGTCGTGAGGCCTTCCTTGTCGAGGATGGACAGCCCGACCGTCGTCTGGGAGGGCAGGCCGGCGGCGGCCGCCGTGAGGCGCTGCTGGTCGACTTGGTTCTGCGGCACGAGGATCGTCGTGCCCCCGTCCTGCAGCTGGTACGGGACGTGGTTCGTCGCGAGCTGCTGGGTGATCGCGGACGCGTCCGCCGGCTGGAGGTTCGTGAACAGCATCGCGTAGGTCGGCTTGCCGGACAGTGACATGAACACGACCGCCACGAGAACGACCGCGACCGCGGCGATGACGGTGACGACCTTCTGGCCGCGCGAGAAGCCGGACGCGAAGCGACGGGCGGTCTCCTTCATCCTGCTGGCGTCTGTTGGGATGATCGCCATCGGCTCAGAACGTCATGTCCATGATCGAGGTGAACGAGGAGATCGCGCGATTGAGGACGTCGGTGGTGATCTGGGTGTCGAGGGAGGCCTTGCTCGCGGCGATCATCGTGTCGGCGAGGTTCCCCTGACCGGCGGCGGTCTGGGCCTCGGCGGAGGCGGCCGCGGACTGCGTGGACTGGAGCGCGTTGACCGCGTTCGACAGCAGCGAGGAGAACGCGTCGCCCCCGGACGCGGCGGTGGCGCCCGCCGCGGTCGGCGACGGGAGCGACGGGAGCGCGGGGACCGCGGGGATCGGCGCGATCGCCATCTCAGCTGCCGATCGTGAGGCCGGACTGGTATGCGGCGATCGCATGGGTGAGGACGTTCGTGTCCGCCTGGTAGCCGGTCTGGGCCTGGATGAGGCCGACGAGCTGGTCAGAGATCGAGACGTTGGGGACGCGGACGTTGCCGTTCGCGTCCGCGAGGGGGTTGTTCGGCTCGTAGGCGAGCACACCGGCCGTGCTTCCCTCGACGACCGAGGCCTGGACGCCGTTTCCGGTCTGACCGGGAATCTGGGCGCCGACCGGGCTGAGCACGGCGGTCTGCTCGGCGTACACGGGCTTGTTCGTCGCGGCCGTGTCGTTCGCGTTCGCGATGTTGCCGCCGGCGGTGTCGATCCACGTCTGCATCGCGTCGACGCCCGAGCCCGCGATTCCGAGGGCGGAGAACAGGGTCATGCGTAGCTACCTCCCGCTGCGCCTTGGATGAGGCGGAACTGCGCGTTCAGCGACTCGCTGATCGTCTGGTAGTGCAACGTGTCCGCCTGTGCCGCGACGAGCTCGTCGCTCAGTCGCACGTTGTTCCCGTTCGTCGCGGGGGTCGCGGAGGACGGCGCGGTCGTCGTCGTCGCGGTGCCCGGGCCGGGCAGGTCGAGCGCGTGCTGGAGGCTCGACTCGAAGCTGACCTCGGTCGCGGTGTAGTTCGGGGTCGCGCTGTTCGCGATGTTGTTGGCGACGGCGTTCTGCTGCGCGGTGACGCCGTCGATCGCGAATTGCAGGATGCCGATGATGCCGTCGCTCACGGACGCGCCTCTCACGGGTTCGCTCAGGGGCGCGTGCCGCGACCCTCATGGGCCCGTCCGTGGGCTACGTCAGCGGAGCAGTCCTAGCCACCGCTGGCGTACCCAACGGCACCGGTGCCGCGATGTTGAGCGATTTCGCTCAGGAGGCGGAGCGTTCCTCGGCCTCCGTCGCGCGCTCGGCGAGGAGCGCGCGATAGTGCGCGACGCGGTCCGCCAGTTCGTCGCGGAACTCGGCGATGCGCTCGACCTTGGCAGCGACGCGCGCGTGCAGTGCTTCGGTCATCTCGAGCGCTTCGAGGACGAGCGCCGACCGCTCGCGCGGGTCGTCGGTCTGGTGGAACGCGTCGCGTAGCGAGCCGATCCGGTCCTCCCGAGTCACGACACCGCGGATCTCCTCGAGGTTGAGCCCGATGAGCTCCTGGAGCTCGCGTATGCGCGCGACGCGCGCGAGCGCGGCGGCACCGTACTCGCGGCAGCCTCCTGCGCTGTGACCGGAAGGAATGAGCAGGCCGATCTCCTCGTAGTAGCGAAGTGTGCGCTCCGAGACGCCTGCGAGCTGCGCGGCTTCGCCGATACGGACGTGCCGGTCGTCCGTGGCGGGAGCGGGGGACGACGCGACCTCAGTCACGGCCTCAGTCACGGCCGGTGCCCGCGGCCGCGTTCGGCAGTGTCCCTGCCGACCCCGAGGCGCCGCTCGAGTCGGGCGCGTTCTCGGCTGCTCCCGCTTCACCTCCGAGGACCACAGCCCCAGCCTCCGCGAGGCCGATCTCGGCCGACTTCGCCGTGCCTGGCGCGACGGCGCCGTGCACGTACTTCCCGCCGCGCATCCAGGACGCGATCGCCGCGACGACGGAGACGGCCATCGCGAACGTGAACGCCTCGCGAAGGCCCGACTGGAACGGCGCGGCGATGAGGCGTGGGAAGAAGCTGCGCCCGGTCAGGTACCGCGCGTGCGCGAGGTGGGGCAGCGCGGGGCCGAGCAGTGTCTTCATCGGGTTGTACCCGAGGAATGCCGCGAAGAGGCTGCCAACCGGTGGCAGTGCGGCGACCTTTCGCGCGAGGCCGGAGGGGACGCCCTCGTGCACGAGCCCGGCGTAGAGCGAGTGCGGCAGGGACGCGGCGAGGCCGAGGATGATCAGGGAGAAGAAGACGCCGATCGACAGGACCATCGCGGAGTTCTGGAAGGTCGTGACCATGCCCGCGCCGGAACCGCGCTGCTCGGGCGGGAGGCTGTTCATGACCCCCGCCTGGTTCGGTGCGGAGAAGATGCCCATCCCGACGCCCATGAGCAGGAGCAGGAGGGCGAAGTCGACGTAGGAGAAGTTGACCGGGAGGATCTCGAGGAGCCCGAACGCGACGGCGGCGACCACCATGCCGCCCGTGGCGAACGGCCGCGCGCCGTGGCGGTCCGAGGCGATGCCGGAGACCGGTCCCGCGATGAGGAAGCCAACCGTGAGCGGGAGCATGTAGATGCCGGCCCACAGCGGGGTCTGGCTGAAGCTGTAGCCGTGCAGGGGAAGCCACACGCCTTGGAGCCAGATGATGAGGATGAACATGAGGCCGCCTCGGCCGAGCGAGGCGAGAAGGGTCGCGACGCTGCCCGCGGAGAACGCCCGGATCTTGAAGAGCGAGAGCCGGAGCATCGGGTGGTCCGACCGGGTCTCGATGATCGCGAACACGACGAGCAGCGCGACGCCGACGCCGAGCTCGGCGAGGACCTTCGGGCTCGTCCACCCCATCGTGTGGCCCGCGTACGGCTCGATGCCGTAGGTGATGCCGACGAGCACCGCGATGAGGCCGACCGCGAACGTGAGGTTGCCCCACCAGTCGATGCGTGCGGGCACCTTGATGCTCCGCTCCTCGAGCTTGAGATACGCCCACACCGTGCCGAAGATGCCGAACGGCACGGACACGAGGAACACGAGGTGCCACTCGACGGGCGCGAGCAGGCCACCGAGGATGAGGCCGATGAACGAACCGGCGATCGCCGCGACGCCGTTCACGCCGAGCGCGAGGCCGCGCTGCTCCGGCGGGAACGCGTCGGTGATGATCGCGCTCGAGTTCGCGAAGAGGAAGGCCCCGCCGACTCCCTGGCCGACACGCATGAACACGAGCCAGAGCGCGGCGGTGGTCCCGTGCATCCACGTCACGCTGAGCAGCAGGGAGAAGAGCGTGAACACGGCGAACCCGAGGTTGTACATGCGGACCCGGCCGAACATGTCACCGACGCGCCCGAGGCTCACGAGGAGGACCGCGGTCGCGACCATGAAGCCCATGAGCATCCAGAGCAGGTAGCCGGAGTTCCCGGGCGTGAGCGGGTTGAGCCCGATGCCGCGGAAGATGTCGGGCAGGGCGATGAGGATGATCGACGAGTTGATCGTCGCCATCAAGATGCCGAGCGTGGTGTTGGAGAGGGCGATCCACTTGTAGCGGTCGGGATGGGTGGGCGTGCGTGGCGCACGCGTCGTCACCGGGTCACGGGCCTCGATTGAAGTGCTCGTCACGTCGCTCCTCTGCTCGGACTCGCGCCGCTGTGCACCGGCCCGCCTGTCGGCGTCATCTTACGTGAACGTCAAATCTGTGCGCACGGGTCTCGAATCGGTGCGCGCGGGCCGAACAACGTGCTTGACACGACGGGGTCGCGTTCGTAGCATCACGTAAGCGCTTACGAGTAAGCGCTTACGTTGCTCGACGCGCCGCCGGGTCGCGCCATGGAGGCGGACGACGGCGCGGGGGAGTCGGGGGAGTGCGGGGCGGAGGCCCCGAGATTTCGGAGGATCCGGGCCGCGTGCCCGGGTCCGCGGACGACGGGCGCGCGGGGGGACCGGGCCGCTCGGACTGCAGGGGGGACGTGTGCGGGCTCCGACGATCTACGACCTCGCCGAACGGGCAGGTGTGTCGATCGCGACCGTCTCACGCGCGCTGAACGCGAAGTCCGGGCTGAGCAGCGCGACGCGGGCGCGGGTGCTCGCCGCCGTCGAGGAGCTCGGGTACGTGCCGAACGGCACGGCGCGCGGCCTCAGCTACGGCGCGACCGAGACCATCGGAATGGTCGTGGCGACCCGCACGACAAACGTCGCGCAGGCGAGCGAGGAGCACGAGAGCCTCCTGTACGTCGACGCGGTGATCCGTGGCGCCGAGCGGTCCGCGCAGCGCACGGGTTACGCGCTGCTGCTCGCCAGCATCCGGCCCCGGTCCGGTTGGGAAGCGGCGAAGAAGATGGTCGGTCGGACCGACGGCCTCGTGATCGTCGACCGCGCGGTGAGCGACGACGCGATGACCTGGCTCGCGGAGCGCCATCCGGTCGTCGCCCTGGCGTGGGACAGCCCGAAGGGTTCGGAGATCGTCGTGCGGATCGACAACGCACACGGCACGCGGCTGCTCATCGAGCACCTCGTGCGCGAGCACGGGTTCACCGAGCTCGGCATCGTGCGCGGTCCGGCATCGAGCTTCGACGCGACCGTCCGCTGGCGCACCGCGGAGGAGACGGCCGCGGCGCTCGGCGCGCGCATCGTCGGCACGTGGACCGGCGACTTCAGCGCGTCGAGCGGCGAGCGGATCGGGCGGTCGATCGCGTCCGGGCCGGGTCGGCCACCGCGCGCGTTGCTATGCATGAACGACCAGATGGCCGTAGGTGTGCTGAACGTCTTCGCGCAGGACGGGATCTCGGTCCCCGGAGACGTCGCGGTCACCGGCTTCGACGACATCGTCGTCTCGCGCTACCTGAGCCCGCCGCTCACGACAGTCCGCCAGCCGGCCGAGGAGCTCGGCGCGACTGCGGTCACGAGCCTGTTCGAGCTCTCGAACGGCACGGGTCTCGCGAGCCGCGAGGTCGTGCTGCCGACCGAGCTCGTGGTGCGCTCGAGCTGCGGGTGCAACGGCGGGTCGAGGGCGCGCGCGCGGACGACCGCGCCGCACTCGGCACGCGTCGCGACCCTCGACGGGGTCGGGTGAGCGCGGTGGCGTTCGTCGTGCGCCGGCTCGTCTTCTACGTCGTCGCGGGGTGGGCCGCGCTCACGGTGAACTTCTTCATCCCGCGGCTCATGCCGGGCAACCCCGTCGAGACGATGATGGCGAAGTTCCCCGAGCTCCAGCCGCAGGCGCAGCGCGCGCTCGAGGCGGAGTTCGGCGCGCGCCACGACGGGAGCCTGATCCATCAGTACGGCCAGTACGTCGTGGACGTGTTCCACGGGAATCTCGGCGTGTCGGTCATCGAGTACCCGGCGAAGGTGTCGTCGATCATCGGCGCGACCCTTCCCTGGACGCTCACGCTCGTCGGGGTCGCGACCATCGTGAGCTTCGCGCTCGGCACGGGCCTCGGGATCCTCGCGGCGTGGCGGCGCGGCGGCTGGCTCGACCGGGTGCTGCCGGCGCTCACCTTCCTCCAGGGGATCCCGTACTTCTTCCTCGCGCTGTTGGTCGTCGACGCGTTCGCGGTCCACCTCGGCTGGTTCCCGATCCAGCAGGGGTACTCGCCGGGACTGGTTCCCGGCTGGCACTGGCCGTTCGTGCAGAGCGCGCTCTACCACTCGGTGCTCCCCGCGCTCACAATCGTGGTCACATCGATGGCCGGCTGGATGCTGCAGATGCGCAACGTGATGATCACGACGATCGGCGAGGACTACGTGCTCGCCGCGCAGGCCAAGGGGCTGTCGAGCCGCCGCGTGGTCACGACGTACGCGGCGCGCAACGCGATCCTGCCGAACCTCTCGGGATTCGCGCTCTCGCTCGGATTCGTGATCTCGGGTGCGCTGCTCATGGAGATCGTGTTCTCGTATCCCGGTATCGGGCTCACCCTCTACAACGCCGTGACCTCGGACGACTACCCGCTGATGCAGGGCATATTCCTCATCATCGCCCTGGCCGTGCTGCTCGCGAATCTCGTGGCGGACGCGGTGTACGTCCTCGCGGACCCGCGTGCGCGCGCGGGGAGGAGCGAGACGTGACCGTCGCGCTCCCGGTCCGCGGCGCACGCGCCCGCGGCGCGACACGGCGTGCCGCGGGCGCGCGGCGCCTGTCGACGAAGGCGCGCATCGGCGCGCTCATCTGCGCGCTCTTCGTCGTCGCCGCGATCGTCGGTCCGATGGTCGCGCCATACGACCCGTCGGCGCAAAGCTTCGCCCCGGTCGACATCCTGCACGCCCCGAGCATGGCGCATCTGCTCGGCACGACGGCTCGCGGCGAGGACGTGCTCTCCCAGGTGCTCGTCGGACTGCGCGCGACGCTCGTGCTCGGGCTGCTCACCGGCCTCATCGCGACCGTGCTCGCGGTGGTCGTCGGGATCTCGGCCGGGTTCCTCGGCGGGTTCTGGGACGAGCTCCTGTCGCTGCTGAGCAACGTCTTCCTCGTACTGCCCGCGCTGCCGCTGCTCGTCGTCCTCATCGGGTACCTGCCCCAGCGGGGCCAGACCTCGACGATCCTCGTGCTCTCCCTGCTCGGCTGGCCGTGGGGCGCGCGGGTGATCCGTGCCCAGACGCTCACGTTGCGCGGCCGCGACTTCGTGGCGGCGTCGCGCGAGACCGGAGAGCGGACGTGGCGGGTGATCTTCTTCGAGATCCTCCCGAACGAGGTGAGCCTCATCGCCGCGAGCTTCGTGAGCACGGTGCTCTACGCGATCGGCACGTCTGTCGCGCTCGCGTTCATCGGGCTCACGAACTTCAGCCAGTGGAGCCTCGGCCTCATCCTGTACTGGGCGCAGAACGGGAACGCGCTGCAGCTCAACGCCTGGTGGTGGTTCGCACCGGCCGGGCTGTGCGTCGCGCTGCTCGGGACGGGCCTCGTGCTGTTGAACTTCGGCATCGACGAGATCGGCAACCCGCGACTTCGCGAGGCGGCGGGACGGGTGAGGATCGAAGGGCGGGCGTGGCGTCCGGCGGACCCGACGCCTGTGGTCCGCTCGGGTTCCACCCGTTCGCCGGCGGCACGACCGGAGGCGCGGTGACCGTGCCGGTCGAGCCCGTGCTCGAGATATCCGAGCTGTCGGTCGCGTACCGGGGCGCGGCGGGCGACGTGCGCGCGGTCGAGCGCGTCTCGCTCTCGCTCCGGCCAGGAGAGGTCGTCGGGCTCGCGGGTGAGAGCGGCTCGGGCAAGTCCACGCTCGCGTACGGAGCGTGCCGCCTGCTCCGGCCGCCCGCAGTGATCACCGGAGGAAGCGTCACCTACCGCGGCCGGCGTCTTGCGGGGCGCTCGGTCGAGGTCCTCGAGCGGACACCGCCCGAGCTCCGCGAGCTGCGCTGGCGGGAGATCGCGATCGTCTTCCAGAGTGCGATGAACGCGCTGAATCCGGTGCTTCGCGTGCGCGACCAGCTGCTCGACGTCGTCGAGGCGCACCTCTCGCTCACCAAGCTCGACGCGCGCGAGCGCGTGGCGTCCCTGCTCGACCTCGTCGCGATCCCACGCGACCGGCTGCGGAGCTATCCCCACGAGCTGTCCGGCGGGATGCGCCAGCGCGTGATGATCGCGATGGCGCTCGCGGTCGATCCCGAGGTCGTCATCATGGACGAGCCGACAACCGCGCTCGACGTCGTCGTGCAGCGCGAGATCCTCGGCCAGATCGTGGAGCTGAAGCAGCGACTCGGCTTCGCCGTTCTGTTCATCACCCACGACCTGTCGTTGCTGCTCGAGCTCGCGGACCGGATCGCCGTGATGTATGCGGGCCAGCTCGTCGAGGTCGCGAGCGCGCACGCGGTCCACCACGGACCCGCCCACCCCTACACGAAGGGTCTGTTGAACTCGTTCCCGTCGCTTCGCGGGCCGCGGCGGGAGCTCGCGGGCATCCCGGGATCGCCTCCGGACCTGCGCAGCCTTCCGGCAGGGTGCCCGTTCGTGCCGCGCTGCGGCTTCGCGACGGACGAGTGCACGAAGGTCGACATGGTGTTGCGCGCCGTCCCCGGAGCACGCGATCCCGGTCACGTCTCGGCGTGCCCGTTCGTCGCTCCCGGTGCGCAGGCGCCGGACGGCAAAGGCACCGTCTCGGAGGTCGCGTCGTGAGCAGGATCTCGAAGGGGGAGCGCGCGCCCGAGGAGGCGCGCGCGCTCCACGCGGTCGTCGAGTCGACTGCGGCGCGGCGCGGGCCGCTCGCGATGCGCGCCGGCGGGCTCTGCAAGGACTTCGCCATCGGCCGCGGGCGCGGCCGGACCGTGCTGTCCGCGGTGCGAGACGTCTCGCTCGACCTGCACCGGCGCGCCGTCGTCGCGCTCGTGGGCGAGAGCGGGTCCGGCAAGTCGACCGTCGCGAAGCTGCTCGCCGGGCAGGAGCAGCCGTCTGGGGGGAGCATCGAGCTCGAGGGCGCGCCGGTCGAGGTTTCGGGCCGCCGGGCCTTCCGCGCCTACAAGAGCCGCGTGCAGATGGTCTTCCAGGACCCGTTCTCGTCGCTCAACCCAGTGCACACCGTCCGCTACCACCTCGAGCGCCCCGTGCGGCTGCATCGGACGCTCGGCGAGGGCGTCGGCGTCGAAGACGTCGTCGTCGGCCTGGCCGAGCAGGTGCGGCTGACGCCCGCGCAGCAGTTCCTCGCGAAGTACCCGCACGAGCTGTCCGGCGGACAGCGCCAGCGCGTCGCGATCGCGCGGGCGCTCGCGGCCGAGCCGAGCGTGCTCCTCGCCGACGAGCCGGTCTCGATGCTCGACGTCTCGATCCGCCTCGAGATCCTCGGGCTCATCTCGGAGCTCCGCGACCGCTACGACCTCGCGGTGCTCTACATCACGCACGACATCGCCTCGGCCCGCTACTTCGCGGACGAGGCCCTCGTCATGTACGCGGGGGAGATCGTCGAGAGAGGTCCGGCGGAGGCCGTGACCCAGCAGCCCGCACATCCCTACACGCAGCTGCTCGTGAGCTCCGCGCCGGACCCGGACGCGCTCGGCAGCGTGCTGCGCTCGGGCACGCGGGAGGCGACCCGCGCGTCGGGCAGCGCGCTGTCGACCACGCGGGGCTGCCGCTTCAGCCCGCGCTGCCCGTTCGTCCAGGATCGCTGCCGGGTCGAGGCACCGCCGCTCGTCGCGATCGCGAGGGATCGTGCCGCCGCCTGCTGGCGCCTCGACACGACCGCGCCGGATCTCGTCAGTGCTCGCGGGGGAGGGGGGGTAGAGGACATGACCGAGTAGCGGTACCCGTACCCGCTGGTCGGCTGGCACCGGGGCAGGCCCCGGCGCCAGCGCGACAACAGCTCCCGGCATGTGCGATGCGGCGGAGGCTGTGATTGTCGCGCCCTTTCGACCGGCCTGCACGTTCTCGCAACCACACTCACGAAAGGCCAGTCAACGACATGAAACGATGGTTAGTGGAGCACAAGCTCCGGTCCGTGGTCGCGGCGGGACTCCTCACGTCGGGGATGCTCGCGGGAGGCCTTGCGGCGATCGGGACGACACCTGCTTCGGCCGCGGGCCCGACCGTGCTCACGATGGAGTCCACGCCGGAGAACACGGTCACCCAGAGCTTCAACCCGTACAGCACGACGTCGTCGGCCGAGCAGCTCGGCGCGACCTCGATGATCTACGAGCCGCTCATCCAGTTCGACCTCGCGAAGGCCGGCGTCTACTACCCGTGGCTCGCGACGAGCTTCTCGTGGTCGAACGGCGGACGGTCGATCACGTTCGCGATCCGCAAGGGCGTGAAGTGGTCGGACGGGTCGCCGCTCACTCCCGCGGACGTCGCGTTCACGTACAACCTGGTGAAGGACAACGCGGACATCAACACCGGCGGGCTTCCCATCACGAGCGTGTCGACCTCGGGCGACAACGTGACGGTGAACTTCTCGTCGCCCCAGTACACGAACCTCCAGGGCATCGGGAACGTCTACATCGTCCCGCAGTCCGTGTGGAGCTCCGTGGGTGACCCGGGCAAGTACATCGACCCGAACCCGGTCGGCACCGGTCCCTACAAGCTCGGGACGTTCACGCCCCAGGGCATCACGCTCGTGAAGAACCCGCTGTACTGGCAGGCGAGCCACGTGAAGATCGACGAGCTCGACTACCCGGCGTACGCCTCGAACACGAACGCCGAGGCGGCGCTGTTCAGCGGTCAGGCGCAGTGGGAGGGCAACTTCATCACCGGCCTGAAGCAGCTGTTCACGAGCAAGTCCCCGTACCACCAGGTGTGGTTCGCGCCGTTGAACACGAACACGCTCGAGCCCAACCTTCACCGTTGGCCGACCAACCAGCTCGCGGTGCGCCAGGCGGTGAGCCTCGCGATCAACCGCACGGCCATCGGCGCGCAGGGTGAGTCCGGGCTCGAGCCGCCCGCGCAGAACGCGAGCGGCCTCGTGCTTCCGACGTTCGACAAGTACATGACCGCGAGCCTTGCGAAGTACAAGCTGAACCAGACTCCGGACATCGCCGCTGCGAAGGCCGTGCTCGTCAAGGCGGGCTGGAAGATGGGCAAGGACGGCTACTTCTCGAAGAACGGCAAGACGCTCGCCTTCACGATCGCCGACCCCTCGTCTTACACGGACTACGCGGCGGACGACTCGATCGTGGCCCAGGACCTGCGGCGCGCCGGCATCGACGCGACGTTCACGGGTCAGTCGGTCACCGGCTGGGCGAACGACGTCGCGTCCGGCAACTTCGACATGGTCATGCACTGGTCGAACCAGGGAATCACCCCGTACCAGCAGTACGAGGGGTGGCTGGACGACTCGCTCGCGACGAAGTCGGCGAGCGGTGACTACGAGCGCCTTCACTCGCCCGCGATGCAGGCGGACCTGAAGAAGCTGGCGGCCGCCGCGACCGTACCCGCCCAGATCGCCGCGCTCGCGCCGATCGAGAAGTACGTCGCGACGCAGCTCCCGGTCATCCCGACCGTCTACGGGGCGGCGTTCGACGAGTACAACTCGACGAACGTCGTCGGATGGCCGACGCCGTCGAACCCGTACGAGTCGGGCCAGCCGGACGCGCCGACGAACGAGGTCGTGGTTCTCCACCTCTCGCCACGCGCCTAGAGCGGTAGCAGCGCACCACCTCCCCCCGCCCGGACGCGTCCGGGCGGGGGGAGCACCACGACGGGGAGTCGGCGTCGGCCTCGACGTCGCCCGGACGAATCCCTCGCGCGAGCGACGCTACGAACTGCCCCGACGGCAGCTGGAGGACGCACCGATGACCCACGCCTTCGAGGCGGAACTCGACGCCCTGACGCTCGAGGAGAAGATCTCGCTCGTGTCGGGGACCGACATGTGGCACACGGCCGAGGTTCCGCGCCTCGGCGTCCCCGCGCTCTGGATGAGCGACGGTCCGAACGGCGTGCGAGGAACGCAGTTCTCGGGGTCGACGACCTCGGTGTGCTTCCCATGCGGCGCCGCGCTCGGCGCGACGTTCGACCCGGAGCTCGTCGAGCAGGTCGGCGCGGCGCTCGGGCGCGAGGCGCGAGCGATGGGGGTTCACGTGCTTCTCGGGCCCACGATCAACATCTCACGCCTGCCCGTGGCCGGCCGGAACTTCGAGTGCTTCTCGGAGGACCCGAAGCTCGCGTCGCTGCTCGCGGCGGCGTACGTGCGCGGCGTCCAGTCCGAGCACGTCGCGGCCGTCGCGAAGCACTTCGTCTGCAACGACTCGGAGCACGAGCGGTACACGACGAGCTCGGACGTCGACGAGCGAGCGCTCCGTGAGGTGTACCTCGCCCCGTTCCACGCAGCAGTCGTCGACGCGGACGTGTGGGCGGTCATGAGCGGCTACAACCGGGTGAACGGCGTCGCGGCCTGCGAGCACGAGGAGCTGCTCCGTGGAGTGCTGAAGGGCGAGTGGGGCTTCACCGGACCGGTGCTCTCCGACTGGTACGGCACGACGAGCACGGTCGCTTCGGCGCTCGGGGGGCTCGACGTGGAGATGCCCGGGCCGTCGATGCGCTGGGGACCGAAGCTGCTCCGGGAGGTGCGCGACGGGGTCGTCCCACCCTCGGTGCTCGACGACAAGGTGCGGCGTCTGCTCCGGCTCGCCTCCCGCGTCGCTGACCGACCGGAGCCCGGGCGCTACGTGTCGCCCGCTCCGCTCATCCGGCGTGTCGCCGCGGAGGCGACCGTGCTCCTGCGGAACGAGGGCGCGGTGCTCCCGCTCGACCCGGAGCGGCTCCGGACGGTCGCGGTCATCGGGCCGAACGCGAGCCGTGTGCAGCTCCACGGAGGCGGGAGCGCACGCGTCAACGCGCCGTACGTGGTCTCGCCGCTGGAGGCCGTCCGGCGCCGGTGCGGGGACACGACCGAGGTCGTGTACGAGCCCGGCTGTCGTATCGAACGGGCGCTTCCCCTTCTCGATGCCCGGAGCCTCGCGGGCACCTCCCAGCTCGTAGCGGAGCCCGTGACGGTCGAGTACTTCGACAGCCTCGAGCTCGACGGCGTGCCCGTCGCGACCGAGCACGCCCCCGGGTTCAACTTCGCATGGAACGGGCCGCCCCTCCCGGCCCTCACCGTCGGCAAGTTCTCGGCGCGGCTGCGCGCCACGTTGCACCCCGGGGCGAGCGGCATCGGCCGGCTCGGCATGCTCGGCGTCGGGCGGACCAGGCTCCTCGTCGACGGCAGGATCGTGGTCGACAACTGGGACGAGCCGGTCGTCGCGCCGATGCTGTTCGGGCGCGGGGCGGGCCAGCTGGCGGTCGACCTCCCGCTCGAAGCGGGCCGTCCGGTCGAGGTGGAAGTGGAGTTCCAGGCGCCGGACGAGGCCCTCGCGCGCCGGGCGCTCGAGATGTCGCCCGCGCCGCCGACCGAGAAGGAGAACCGCGCCTTCGGTCCGGCCGGCGTCAGCGTCGGCTACCTCGCGCCCGGTGCCCGCGACCTGCTCGCTCGAGCGGAGCGCGCCACGGTCGGCGCCGACGCGGTCGTGGTGGTCGTCGGCGTGAACGAGGACTGGGAGAGCGAGGGGTTCGACCGGGACTCGATGTCGCTCCCCGGGGAGCAGGACGAGCTCATCGCGCGCGTCGCGTCCGCGCACCCGCGAGTCGTCGTCGTCGTGAACGCCGGCTCACCGGTCGCGATGCCGTGGGCAGGCGACGTGGCGGCGATCCTCCAGCTCTGGCTGCCGGGACAGGAGGCGGGCAGTGCGCTCGCGGACGTGCTGTTCGGGGACGTCAACCCGTCGGCGCGGCTCCCGGTGACCGTCCCGTACGAGCTCGCGGACAGCGGGGCGGCTGCGGGCTACCCGGCGGCCGGCGGGCGGCTCGCGTACGCCGACGGGATCAACGTCGGCTACCGGCACTTCGACGCGACCGGGACGGAGCCGAGATACTGCTTCGGGCACGGTCTCAGCTACACCTCGTTCTCCTACGGCTCCGCCGAGGTGTCTTCGGACGAGGACGGCGCGCCGGTCGTCGCCGTCGAGGTGGAGAACGTCGGCGCGCGTGACGGCGCGGAAGTCGTGCAGTGCTACGTCTCGGCGATCGCGCCGAGCGTCGAGCGTCCGCCACGCGAGCTCCGCGGGGTCGCGAAGCTGCGCCTCGCCCCCGGCGAGCGCGCGATCGCGCGGTTCGTGCTCGACGCGGCCGCCTTCTCCTACTGGAATGCGTCAGCACACCGGTGGGCCGTCGACGCAGGTGAGTACGAGGTCGCGCTCGCGGCGTCGTCGCGCGACGTACGTTCAGTCACCACGCTGCGTGTCGACGCCAACGCTCGGATCGCCTAGCGGCCGGGACGGGCGGCCCCGTGCTGCGCAGCGCGGTCACATGCATCATCAGTGCACCCTGGCGCATCCAGTTGATCTAGACTCCCTCGTATGCGGAGTGCACCTCACCGTCCGCACGTGGTCCGGACGTACGCGGTGCGCGCATCGGGGGACGTGTGCACCGTCCGTGGCCCGAGCGGCGGTGGTGGATCTAGGGGAAGCGAGCTGCTCGCATGACACACGTACAGGTGCATGTCGGCCCACACGGTCGCATCGTCATCCCGGCGGAGTTCCGGCGCGTACTGAACATGGAGCCGGGGGCGACGCTCGTCGCGTACGTGTCGGACGGGAACCGTCTCGTCCTCGAGGACCAGCGCTCGCATATCGCTCGCCTTCGCGGCGCGTGGCGGCACCTCGTGCCCACGGGACGCGACCCGATCGCGGAGCTCGAGGCCGAGCGGGCCGCGGAGGCGCACCTCGACGCGGCCGAGGCGGCCGGCGACCTCGAGGCCGCGCAGCGCGCACGGCGGGAGCTCGCCCAGACGT
>Ga0307372_10003361_pt1 | contig 25592 bp, 17 predicted proteins | sample OX1MG_FD_202533 | JGI IMG/M metagenome (GOLD analysis project Ga0307372, IMG submission 202533) | Soil microbial communities from Risofladan, Vaasa, Finland - OX-1 | ecosystem: Environmental > Terrestrial > Soil > Coastal area > Acid sulfate soil | place: Finland: Risofladan, Vaasa | collected...
GGTCCGCGTCGCTAGGTGTCAGCCGGGACGTCCTCCAGCAAAGCGGCCAGGCCAGCGGCATCGAGCAGATCGGCCGGCCGCACAGTCAGGTCGTCGCGCACGTAGTAGAACGCGGCCCGCACCTGGCCCACCGGCACTCCGGCCAGCGAGGCCCAGGCCAGCCGGTAGGCGGCGAGCTGGACAGCCACGGCACGCTCCGCCGAGCCGGGCGGCGGCGGCCGTCCGGTCTTCCAGTCCACGATGTCGAACCCGCCCTGCGCCGCGTCGGCGAAGACCGCGTCGATCCGGCCGCGGACCAGCCGGTCGCCGACCTTGGTCTCGAACGGCACCTCCACCTCGGCCGGCCAGCGCCGCCCCCACTCGCTGGCCTCGAACCGCGACTTCAGCTCGGCCAAGTCGTCGTCCCCGGTGACCAGGTCCGCGTCGAAGGCGCCGGTGATCTCGTCCCGGTCGATCAGCCGTGTCGGCCCGAACCGCTCTTCCAGCCAGCGGTGGAATGCCGTGCCGCGCCGCGCCCGCGGCGCAGGCGGCGCGGGCATCGGCCGCCTGATCCTGGCCGCCAGCCCGGCCGGGTCCTGCGCCATGGCGACGAGCGCGGACACATCGATCCGGTGCGGCAACTCGACCGGGACCGGGCCGTCCGGCCTGCGCCTGGCGCGCTCGGCAAGCAGCAGGTCAGCGTCGGCCGCCCAGCCGGCGACGAGGTCGGCGTACCTGGCTGGCACCACGGCCCGGACCGCACCCGGGTTCTGACCGCCGGCCGGCGTGGCAGCCAGCACCATGTCGCCCGCCTCGCGGATCGCCTCGTACCGCGCGCCCGCGGCATCCGGCGGCACCGGCCACGACGCGGTCAGCGGCTCGGCCAGCGCCGGATTCTCTGCTCCTTCGCCAGGTTCGTCCGCCCAGGATTCGACCCGGCCAGCGCCGGCCTCACAACTGGCCCTGACTTCGGCGAGGAACGGCGACGGGCCAAGCGGCAGCTTGCCCGCTCCCCACCAGTAGCCACTGCAGGCCAGCCAGTACGCGGACCTGGTCACCGCCACGTACGCCAGCCTGCGTTCCTCCGCCAGGTTCCGGTCCGCGCAGTCCCCGCTGAACGCGGCCAGCGACTCGGGGTCCAGGCCGGCCAGCGCCGGCAGGTCAGCGGCATCACCGCGCAGCCAGAACGGCAGCAGCCGCGGATTGTCCGTCCAGCGCGTCGTCAGCCTCGGCCTTGCCGGGAAGTTCTGCGCCCTGCTTCCGGCGGACAGCCCGGGCACCAGGACAGCGGGCCACTGCAATCCCTTAGCCGAGTGCACGGTCGCCAGCTTCACCGAGTCGGTGTCGCTCACCTGACCAGCTTCCAGGCCGAACTCCTCGGTCTCGGCGGCCGTCAGGTAGGCGAGGAACGCCCCGAGCGTCGGCTCCCGCGCGTCGCCGGCGAAGGCCGCGGCCGCGTCAGCGAACGCGTCGAGATCGGCCCGTGCGGCCACCGGGTCGGTCCGCGGCCGGGCAGCGACCTCCACGTCCAGGCCCAGTACGCGCTCGACCTCGGTGACGAGTTCGGGCAGCGGCCTGCCCGTGTGCCTGCGCAACGCCCGCAGTTCCGCGGCCAGCGCGGACAGCCGCGAATGTCCGTCGGCTGAATACGCGGCCGGGCCGCCCAGGTCGTCCAGCGCCTCCACGAGACTGCCGGTCTCGGCCGTGAAGTCAGCCACCGCCCGAGTCAGAAAGTCATCATCCGCGACAGGACCATCCCCGCCAGCCCGGCTGCCAGGGCCAGCGTCATCGGAGCCCGCTGCCTCGCCGCGGGCGAGCTTCCTGGCCCTGGCCCCGAGCGCGACCAGGTCCTGCGGGCCGATCCGCCACCGCGGTGAGGTCAGCGTTCTGGCCAGGGCGTCGGAGGCGGCCGGGCTGTGCAGTACCCGGAGCGTCGCGACGATGTCAGCAACCTCCGGCACGGTCAGCAGTCCGCCCAGGCCGACTACCTCCACCGGAATACCCGCCGCCTCGAGTGCGGTCCGCAGGGCAGCGAACTGAGTCCGCTTGCGGCAGAGCACGGCGATGTCCGACGGCCGCACCGCGGTCGTCCGGCCATCCGGCCACGGCCGCCCGTCGGGCGCGGTTCCGGCCGGCAAGCCGAGCAGCGCCGTGACCTGCTCGGCCGCCCAGGCCGCCTCTGCCGCGCTGGTCTGGAGCAAGGCGCACACGACCGTGCCGCGCTCGGCCCGGTCCGCTGGCGCGATCAGTCGCGGCACTTCGGGCGCGGCCACCCGCAGGTCCCGCTGGATCGCCGCAGCGACGTCAAGGACCTTTCCGGTGTTACGGAAGCTCGTGGACAGCAGCCGGACTTCGGCGCCCGGTCCCTGCCTGCCCGGTCTCTGCCTGCCCGGTCTCTGCCCAGCCGGGGGGAAGTAGTCAGCGAACCGTTTCATGTTGCCCGCGCTTGCTCCACGCCAGCCGTAGATCGACTGGCAAGGATCGCCCACGGCGGTGACCGGGTGCCCGCCGCCGAACAGGGCTCTCAGCAACTCGAGCTGAGCGTGGCTGGTGTCCTGGAATTCGTCGAGCAGGACAACCTGGTAGCGGGCCCGCTCGATGCCGCCGACCTCGCGGTGCCGCAGCGCGATCTGGGCCGCGATCGTCATCTGGTCACCGTAGTCGATGACCTCGCGCTCGGCCTTAGCCGCGGCATAGGCCCTGACCAGCGGCATCAGCTGCTCGCGGACCCGCTGGCCGCGCATCGCCGCGTCGGCGAGCCTGGTCTTGCCTGCCGGAACCTGGAGGTACTTGCGCCGCAGCCACTGGCCGGCCGCCGCTACGTCCTCCGGTCCGCGCAGGTGCTCGGCCAGTTCCCCGGCCAGATCAAGCACCGCCGCCGTTACGGTAACCGGCGCCCAGTCGATCGCGTCCATCGGTCCGTCGTAGGCCGCGACCACCTTGGCCGCGAGCTGCCATGCCACCGCTGGCGTGATCAGCCGCATGCTCGGCTCGAGCGCCGCTCGCAGGGCATGGTCCGCGATTAGCCGGCCCGCGTAGGAGTGGTAGGTCGCGATCACGGGCTCGCCGTCAAGCTCGGACTCGCCAGCACCCGGCCCGCCAGCACCCGGCCCGGAGTCGGTCAGCCCGACCCGGCGCAGCCCGTCCAGCCGGACCCTGACCCTGCTGGCAAGCTCGCCGGCGGCCTTGCGGGTGAAGGTAAGCCCGAGGACGCGTTCCGGCCGGACGTAGCCGTTCGCGACCAGCCAGACCAGCCTGGCCGCCATGGTCTCGCTCTTGCCCGAGCCCGCTCCTGCGATGACCGCCATCGGCGCGAGCGGAGCGCCGATGACCGCGGACTGTTCCGCGGTCGGTTCGTCGATCCCGAGCATCCGCGCCAGCTGAGCCGGGCTGAACCTCGGCTTGCGGTCATCGCGGCCCGCCGCGCCGCCATCGCCGAGCAAGACGGCTTCTTCGGCCGAACCGGGCTGCCAGAGCGGCTGCTGGCTCACGGCGTCACCTGGCTGCCTCGTTCGTCGACCGGGCAGCTCGGCGCCGCCGGGCACCGGCGGCACCCGTCGTTCGCCGTAGCGGTGAACCCGGGTCCGGCCATCGCGGCGGCGACCTCCTTGACCAGCGCATGCGCCCAGCCAGGGTCCGGATCGTCGGCCAGTGCACGCTGGTTCTGCACCGCCGCCCGCCGGGTTCCGCCAGCCTTGCCCAGCTGGACGAGCTCGGCACCGCCCGGCGTCGTCGCGCCGAGCTCGGTGAACGCGCCGACCAGCACAGCCAGCTGGTAGACGCCAAGCTGCGGGTTGCGCTCCAGGTCCGCCGCCGTCGGCTTGCTCGACCCGGTCTTGAGGTCGACGACGACGGCGTTCCCGTCGCAGTCACGCTCCAGCCGGTCCACCTGCCCGGACACGAGGACGTCGGCTATCCGCACCCGCAGCTTCCGCTCCACGGCGATGAGCTCACGGCTGTTCTGCCGGTGCCAGTCCAGGAACCTGGCGACCATCTGCTCGGCGGTCTCGCGCTGCCTGGTGCTGTACCAGACGCTGCCGAAATCGAGCTGATGCCAGATCTCATCGATCCGGCGGGAGATGTCGGCGCTGTCGGCGCCCTCGGCCACGAGGGCCGCGGCGGCATGAATCACCGTCCCCAGGTGACCGGCGGTCGACGGCGGGCTGGCGCCAACCGCCGATTCGAGCAGCCAGCGCAAACCGCAGGTGACGAACTTGTCGATCTGCGAAGGCGAGACGCGCACCACACCATCGCTGATGGCCCCCGCAGACGACCAGGGCGTCAGCGCGTACCACTGCATCGGGCTCGCGCCGCTCACTCCGGCACCGGCGAGCCTGGCGAGCTGCGCGGCGGCAGCCAGCCGGACTGACTCCGGCAGTCCGCGGTCGGCCGCTGCCCGGCGCAGGTCCGCGGTCAGGGCGGCAAGCGTCAGCCAGCGCCGGCCCGATCCGGCCGCCTGCTCGATCGGGATCTCGTCGCCCGCCAGTTCGGTCAGGAACCTGGACGGGCGATCCTCGCTGTCCTCTCCCCCGACCGCCGTCACTAGCAGCGAGCGCCTCGCACGAGTCACCGCGACGTAGAACAGCCTGCGTTCGGAGTCCAGCAGCTTCGAGGTGAGCGCGGCTGCCGCCGCATCACGGCCAGCAGCTACCGGGTCCGGCGGACCCGTCCGGCGCGGCCGATCGCCGTGCACGCCGTGCGCGGCCACCTCGACGAGTTCGTCCATTCCGAGGAGCGAGCCACGCAGCCTCAGATCCGGCCAGGTTCCTTCCTGAACGCCGGCTACCACCACGAGGTCCCACTCCAGGCCCTTCGCACGGTGCGCGGTGCAGATGACGACGGCATCGCCGGGCTGCGCGCGTTCGGCCAGAGTGTCACCAGCGATCTCCTGGCCGGTCAGGCTGTCCAGGAACAGCGAAGTAGATCCCGGTGGCGTCCGCGCGTCGAACCGGGCCGCGGCATCGAACAGCGTCATCACCGCGTCGAGGTCGGCATCGGCCGCGGCACCCCGCGTGCCGCCGGCCATGCTCGCCGCCCGCCACTGGTCGGCTAGGCGGCTGGCGTTCCAGACCGCCCAGAGCACTTCTTGCGTGCTCCCCGAGGGCGCGGCATCCCGTACCAGCGCGAGCAGGCCGGCGACCTGCCGCGCCGCATCGAGTGCCTGGCCCGCAACGACGAGGTCGTGACCTGGCGGCCAGTTCGCCGCCACGAGTTGCCTGGAATCGAGCAGCGCGGCCGCCAGCGGCCCCGGGCTGGCATCGGCCGGGCCGACAGCGGGATGGCCTGCCGGGTCAGCAGCGGTGACGCCAGCCCCATCGGCAGCAGGGACACCGGCCCCGCCGGCCGGATCCTGCCTGAGGAGGCGACGCAGTCGGCGCAAGCCGAGCGCATCGGTCCCGCCGAGCGGGCCGGTCAGCAAGTCCGCGGCCGCCTCTTCGGTGAGCAGCCTGGGGTCCAGGGCACATCCGATCAGGGACAGCAAGGGCCGGGTCCCTGGATCCTGCGCCAGCGGCAGTTCGTCGCCCGCGATCGCGACAGGAACGCCCGCACCGGAGAGCGCCCGGGCGAGCGCAGGCACCTGCCGCACCGCCGAACGCACCAGCACCGCCATCGAGGACCAGGCCACATGGTCGACCAGATGGGCTCGTCGCAACGCGTCCGCGATGAGCGCGGCCTCCTGTCGTGCGCTCGCGGCTACGGCTACCCGCACCGCGCCGGGACTGGCGGAACTGAGCGGGATGAGGGCCCGATGATTTCGTTGCGAACCCGGCTGGCCAGGATTCGCCCGCGGCACGCCGACGGCGGCGGGAAGCCGCGCGGCGACGCGGCGCGACGCGTCCAGCAGCACCGGGCCGCTGCGCCGGCAGGTGCGCAGTGCGACCACCTTCGCCGGCTTGCCGTCAGGCGCGAGAAACCTGGCAGGAAACCGCCCGATCGCGTCCGCGTCCGCGCCACGGAACGCGTAGATCGACTGATCAGGATCACCCACCGCGATCAGTTCCCGGCCATCGCCCGCCAGCGCGTGCAGCAGCTCTTCCTGCGCCGGGTCGGTGTCCTGGTACTCGTCAACCAGGACCACGTCGTAGGCCTGACGCTCACGCTGCCGCACGGCTGGCCGGCTGAGCAGCTGGCCAGCGATCCTGACGATCTCCGGGTAGTCGTAGGCCGGGACGGGCGCGAGGTCGAACCGCGCCGCGTACCTGGCCAGGAATTCGCCCGCCGCGATCCAGTCGTCACGGCCGGTTGAACTGCCGAGCTTGCTCAGTGCCTTGCCGTCCAGGCCGCGTTCTGCCGCACGGAGCAGGAAATCACGCAGTTCCGCGGCGAACCCCCGGGTCGAGAGCAACGGCGCGAACCGCTCCGGCCAGTGCGTGCCGCCGTCGGATGCCTCGCCGCGCAGCATCCGCCGGACCTCCTGCAATTGCTCGGGACCGGACAGCAAGATCGGCGGCTCGTCACCGGTGAGCGCGAACTCCCGCCGCACGAGGGCGTACGCATAGCTGTGGAAGGTCAGCGCCAGCGGCTCGGTCGTGGTGCGGTCAAGCCGCAGCGTGATCCGTTCCCTGAGTTCGGTCGCCGCCTTGCGGCTGAAAGTGAGCACGAGCACCCGGCTGGGATCGACGCCGCGACCGGTGATCCGGTGCACGACCGTCTCCACGATGGCGGTCGTCTTGCCGGTTCCTGGCCCGGCGAGCACCAGAAGCGGACCAGCAGCGTGGCCGACGACCTGCGCCTGTGCCTCGTCGAGTGCCGGCCGCTCGGCAGTTCGAACCGGCCGGCGAACCAGTCGGTATGCGGGCGGTTGCCTATCCATGGTGTAAGGCATTCCAGCAGAGAGCACCGACAGCCGGAGCGGAATCCGGCGACGATCTTGCGGCGATCAGGAGGAGTTGGGTTCTCCGGACCAGCGTGCCTTGCGCATGTCGAGCCGCGGCCGCGGGCCGGCCGTCCCGGTCCGCAGCGGAGTTCCCTCGTACCGGTAGTGGCGCAGGGCCTCGTGTTCGTGGCCGGGCAGCAGCCGACCGTCCGCACGCACGACCCGCCACCACGGCACGCCCCCGCCCCACAAGGCCATCACCCGGCCGACCTGCCGGGGACCGCCTTCTCCCACGAACTCGGCGATGTCACCGTAGGACATCACCCGGCCAGCCGGAATCGACTCTGCGACGTCAAGCACCCGGCCGGCGAAGTCAGGCACGGCTGACCGCGCCGGGCGGGTCTTAGCTGGCATCGTCCCACTGCGGCGACCAGATGTCCCACACCGAGCCAGACGTCGGCTCGGGTGGCTTGTCTGCCTCCGAGCCGGCCCCGGCGTGGTAGTCCGCCGGCGGCTGAACCGCTGGCGGCTGAACCGCTGGCGGCTCAGCCGCCGGCGCCGCGGTTTGGCCAGGTGAGATCGCGGCCTGCTGGTCGGGCTGGCCGTGGGACGGGGCAGTCGCGGAGCCAGGCAGGTACTGGCCCGCATCATTCCAGCCTGACCCGCCTGGACTGGGCTGCGGCTGAAACAGAGCGGAGCCGCGGTCACGGATGCCGGTCACCAGCCGCCAGCCTGACACGACGACGAGCAGCAGGCAGAACGCCGCCACCGCGGACAGCGCGAAGAGGACCTTCCTGCCCCGGGGTGCGAGCGGCACGGCCGGCACGCCGGCGGCCCCGCCGCCGAAATACCCGGCGGCGATCGTACGAGCCGACGCTGACCGTCCGTAAGGCGATTGCCTGACCAGGCGCCCGGCGGTTCGGAGCGCCGCCATCGCGTCCACAGTCCCGAATCCGACCTGGTCGCTGTAACCACCTGGCGGCCGGTTCACGGTCGATGACGTGATCGCGCGCCGCACTTGCGCGGCCAGCAGTGCCGGATACCTGGACCTGATCAGCGCCGCGACGCCCGCGGTCAGGGCGCATGCCGGGCTGGTCCCGCTTACTATCCAGTACCGGCTGTCTCTGCCTTCGGCTGGGACGTTGACACCAGGTGCGGCAACTTCCACCGACAGATTCTCGCTGGAAAAGTATGCGGGTTCACCGAACCGGTTGGTAGCGGCGACGCCCACTACGCCCGGATAGTCGGCCGGGAATGAATAGGGAGCATGGCCTCGCCCCTGCGAGTCCTGCGCCGTGCCGGCGTTCCCCGATGACGCGACGACCACGACGTTATGCGCCTGTGCGTACTCCAGCGCGGCGCGGACGACCTGGCTCGGCGCGTCGTAGCCGAGCGACATGCTGATCACCTTGGCGCCGCGGGCGACCGCGTACCTGATGGCTTTCGCCAGTTCACGCTGGCTACGGTTGGGGGGCTGAGCCTCGTACGCGGCATACCCGGGATCGCGGCGCTCGGTGATGATCCTGATGGACAGGATCCGCGACTGCGGCGCGACTCCCATGATGCCGTCCTGGGCGCCGTGGCCATGCCCGTGGCCAGCGATCAGCGATGCCATCCAGGTGCCGTGCGCGCCCCAGTTCGGATTGGTCGGCGAGGTGCCTACCCCGGTCAGGTCAGGCCCGGAGATTACCGAGCCAGTCAGATCAGACGCCCTAGGATCGACACCGCTGTCGATGACGGCTACGAGCACGCCCCTGCCCTGCGAGACCTGCCACGCGGCAGGGACGTGCATCGCGTCGAGCACCCACATTTGCTGCTGTCGGACCTGGTCGGCGCCGGCCGGGGCCGCTGCGGCCACCGGCAGCACCACCGCGAAGAGCAGCGCCACCGCGGTCGCGACGAGACGGAGCGACGGCCCGCGGGCTAGCAAGGCGGTGTCCCGATCTGCGGGCAACGCGGGATAGCCGGAGGCGCCGCCAACGGCACCGCGACGGCATCGGCCACGCTGCGCGCCAGGCTGGTCATCTCCAGGTAGGTATACGGGTCGGTGGTGACCGGCACCCGTGGCCGCGCGTCCGCGAATCCCACCGTCGCCATGACGAGGTAGGAACCGGCCCCCACTACCCACGAAAGCTGGCGCTGCCGGAGGCCGAACCTGGCAGCCGCGGTGCCTGACACGGAAAACGGCCGCGGCAGGAACCGGTCGGAAACGCCGCCTTGCCCGTCGGCCGCCCCTTGGGTCAGGTCGCGAGCAAGGTTGATCGCGCTCGCCTCGCTTCGCAGCACCGCGATTCCGACCGTCAGTACCAGGCTGTTGCTCGCATCCGTGTAGCTGGCGCGCAAGATCACCTGACAACCAGCCCCGGTCAGCATAGGTGCGAGCGCCGGGGCGCCGCCGCTTGCGTTCCGGCAGGTGGCTTGCCTGGCGATAGCCAGCCGCCGGGCGCTGAGCCGGAGCGAACCAGGCGTCCCGGCCTGCTCGCCCGCCAGACGGTAGTAAACCACCATCGGGAACATCTGGGTCTTCGGGGTCATGCGCCAGCGTTCCGCTACTTCCCACGCCCCGATGCGCGCACGCTGCGCGGCAGTAAAAGTCCGCGGCATGAGCTGGCCGGACAAGCCGATTCCGGCGGCAACGAGCCCGGTCAGGCCAAGCAGCGCGCAGAACGCCGCGAGCGCCGGCCGATGTTTCCTTGGACTACGCACCGCAGGCACCCCTGCCGTCTCGGCTTGCGCGGAGCCGGCGCGTTCGCTCCCCCACTCTGGGTGAATCGCCACCTGACGATGTTAAGGCCATCAATAGCCCACGCCTGCCAGACCGCGGATGTCCTCGGTGATCTTCATCCGCGCCGAGCCGGAAGGGACTGGCGCCGCGTACCGCAACGTCAGTAGGAAGGCAATGAAGGATCTACTGTGTTCACCCACGAAATGACTCCGCCGCCCACGTGTACCGCGTCAGAGAATCCGGCATTCTTGACTATGGCGAGGCACTCCGCACTCCGGACTCCCGACTTGCAGTGCAAGACTATCCGGCGATCCTGCGGCAGGCGCTCAAGCGCGGCTCCGGTGAGGAACTGGTCCTTGGGAATCAGCACGGCACCGGGGATGGAGACGATCTCGTACTCGTTCGGCTCCCTGACGTCGACGAGGAAGATGTCATCCTTCCTGTCCAGCATGGCCTTCAGGTCGGCCGCGGTGATCGTCGACCCCGCAGCGGCCACCTGCGCGTCCTCAGACACGGCACCGCAGAAGGCGTCGTAGTCGATCAGCTCGGTGATGGACGGGTTCACGCCGCAGATGGCGCAGTCCGGGTCCTTCTTGATGTTCAGCGACCGGTAGCTCATCTCGAGCGCGTCGTAGATCATCAGCCGACCTACCAGCGGTTCGCCCACGCCGGTCAGGACCTTGAGTGCCTCGGTCACCTGAATCGACCCGATCGAAGCGCACAGCACGCCGAGGACGCCGCCCTCGGCGCAGGAGGGGACCATCCCAGGCGGCGGCGGCTCGGGGTAAAGGCAGCGGTAGCACGGGCCGTGCTCGGACCAGAACACACTCGCCTGACCGTCGAAACGGTAGATCGAGCCCCATACGTACGGCTTGCCGAGCAGCACGCACGCATCGTTGACCAGGTACCTGGTCGCGAAGTTGTCGGTGCCGTCGACGATGAGGTCGTAGCCGGAGAAGATCTCCATCACGTTGTCGGTGCTCAGAGCTTCCTCGTGTACCACGACGGTGACGTAGGGATTGATCTCCTTGATACTGTCGCGCGCCGACAGCGCCTTAGGCCTGCCGACGTCAGACTGGCCGTGAATGATCTGCCGCTGCAGGTTCGACTCGTCGACCACGTCGAAGTCGATTACGCCCAGGGTGCCGACGCCCGCGGCGGCCAGGTACATCAGCGCCGGCGAGCCTAGTCCGCCCGCACCGACGCACAGCACCTTCGCGTTCTTCAGCCGCTTCTGTCCGGTCATCCCGACATCGGGAATGATCAGATGCCGGGAGTAGCGCTTGACCTCGTGGACGCTGAGCTCTGGGGCCGGCTCGACGAGCGGGGGCAATGGCACGGTTACTCTCCTGGATCGCGGGTCACTGAACCACCTACTGTGAACCACGCAGGCCCTCGACGCATTCCAGGTCAGGCAGGGCGGGACCGAAACTGTCACTGGCTAGCTGTACAACTCAACCATGCCGGATTCGATCACACCTCCAGTCGCAGCGATCCGCGCCGTCGCGGTCCCCCAGAGCGCACCGCCCTATGACGATGCGCCGCATGACGATGCGCTGCGCGCATCCTGCGCGGCCCGCCCGAAGGCTGCTGTCCGCCGGTCGGCTCAGCGCGGCAAGACCAGGCCCTCGCTGGTATCCGCCCGTACTGCCGACTCGCTCAGGGACGCCGCGGCCGCGGGGCACGGCCCCGCGCCGGCACCAGCGCGGCGGACGCTCCCGCCGCCGGTGCCTAGTCCTTGGCCCGGGCAGTTCGCGCAGGTTCTCGCCGAGACCCTGGTCGGATCACGGCCAGCCGAGCAGATCGTCCCGTGGACGACCGAGCAGGCCCGCAAGCGCATCAGTCAGCTCGGCCCGCTCCTCGCCACCTCGCATCGACCCAGGGTTCGACGGGTGATCATCACCTCTCCAGCCCGCGGCGTGCTGGAGATGACGGTGATCTTGGCTCTCGGAGCGCGTGTCCGGGCGCTGGCGGTGCGGCTGGAACGAATGCCGCCGCCCGAACGGCACGACCGGACCTTCCGCCCGCCGCCAGCGGCCGGGCGCCCGCCAGGCCGGCCAGCCACCCAGACCACGAGGCGGCCACCGGAAGCGGCCGGCTGGTACTGCACGGCCATAGAAGCAGCCTGACCAGCCGCCGGGCTATCGCTTCCTCGGGTCCCCATGGCACAGCTTGAACTTCTTGCCGGACCCGCACGGGCACGGCTCGTTCCTGCCGACCTTGGAGTAGTCGCCGTCGCTGGCCGGGCCGGTGCTCTGCGCGACCTGGCCGGTCGCGTCGTCACTCGGCGCGCTGTAACTGAGCTGACTTGGCCGCTTGGGCTGGGCAAGACCGCGAGCGAAGGCGGCAGGCACCGCGGGCTGTTCAGCCGGGGCCGCGGCGCCGCCCACGGCTGGCAACGGCACCGCGTCGGTCAGCTGGCCGCCAAGCGCGTTCACCGGCTGGCCTATCCACTCGCCGTCCGGGCCCGCCTCGCCCACGATCGGGCTGTCCGGTGTGACGACCTGCAGGTGGAACAGGTTGCCGACCGACTCTTCCTTGATCGCGTCCATCATCGCGCGGAACAGCTCGTAGCCCTCACGCTGGTACTCCACCAGCGGGTCGCGCTGTGCCATGGCCCGCAGTGAGATGCCCTCGCGCAGGTAGTCCATCTCGTACAGGTGCTCGCGCCATTTCACGTCGAGTACCGAGAGGACTACCTGCCGCTCGAAGTCGCGCATCCGCTCCGGGGTGAGCTCTTCTTCCCTGCGGTCATAGGCGGCCTGCGCGTCTGCCTGCAATCGCTCGGTGACGCTCTCCTGCGTCAGGAACGAGCGCTCGCCGCCTTCCTCCTCGACCAGCGTGTCAAACGACAGTCCGACGGGGTACAGCCGGCTGAACGCGCGCCAGAGCTCGGCGAGGTCCCATTCCTCGGCGAAACCCTCCGAGGTCGCCCTGGCGACGTAGTCCGCGATGACCTCGTCGATCATGCCGCGGACCTGCTCGTGCAGGTCCTCGCCGGCCAGCACCCGGTGCCGCTCGGCGTAGATGACGTGGCGCTGCCTGTTCATCACGTCGTCGTACTTGAGCAGGTCCTTGCGCATCTCGAAGTTCAGCTGCTCGACCTGCGTCTGAGCTGACCTGATGGACCGGCTGACTGTCCTGGACTCGATCGGGATGTCCGGAGAGGACTGAGCCCACTCAAGGAACTGCGCGACCCGGTCCCCGTTGAACCTGCGCATCAGCTCGTCCTCGAACGACAGGTAGAACCTGGATTTTCCAGGGTCGCCCTGCCGGCCGGACCGGCCGCGCAGCTGGTTGTCGATCCGGCGTGATTCGTGCCGTTCCGTGCCGAGCACGTAGAGCCCGCCGAGGCTGACGACCTCCTCGTGCTCCTCGGCTACCGCGCGCTTTGCCTTCTCGACCGCCTCGGGCCAGGCGGCTTCGAAGTCTTCCGGCGTTTCCATCGGGGACAGGCCGCGCGCGTGCAGTTCCAGGTCGGCGACGAACTCAGGGTTGCCGCCGAGCATGATGTCCGTGCCCCGGCCAGCCATGTTGGTCGCGACCGTGACGGCGCCCTTACGACCGGCCTGAGCCACGATAGTGGCCTCACGCTCGTGGTACTTGGCATTCAGGACCTCGTGCGGCACGCCCTGCCGCTTGAGCATCCGAGACACCACTTCGGACTTCTCGACGCTGACCGTGCCCACCAGCACCGGCTGGCCGGCCTCATGCCGCTCGGCGATGTCCTTGACCAGCGCGTCGAACTTGGCCTGCTCCGTCGTGTAGACGACGTCGGCCTGGTCGATCCTGATCATCGGCTTGTTCGTCGGGATCGGGACCACGCCCAGCTTGTAAGTCTGGTGGAACTCGTTCGCCTCGGTCATGGCCGTACCGGTCATGCCGGCCAGCTTGGCGTAGAGCCGGAAGTAGTTCTGCAAGGTGATCGTGGCGAGGGTCTGGTTCTCGTCCATGATCTTGACACCTTCTTTGGCCTCGATGGCCTGGTGCATGCCCTCGCTGTAGCGGCGGCCGTGCAGGATGCGTCCGGTGAAATCGTCGACGATGAGCACCTCGCCGCTCGACACCACGTAGTCCTTGTCCTTCTTGAACAGCTCCTTGGCTTTGATCGCGTTGTTCAGGAAGCCGACCAGGTGCGTGTTCGAAGAGTCGTACAGGTTGTCGATTCCGAGCCAGTCCTCGACCTTGGCGACACCGGACTCCAGGATGCCGACGGTCCGCTTCTTCTCGTCGACTTCGTAGTCGCCCTCGCCGTCCTCGCCCCGGCGCAGCCGAGGCACGATCTTGGCGAACTCGCTGTACCAGATGCTGTTCTGGTCGGCCGGGCCGCTGATGATCAGCGGAGTCCTGGCTTCGTCGATCAGGATCGAGTCGACCTCGTCGACGATCGCGAAATGGTGCCCGCGCTGCACGCACTCCTCGAGGCCCCAGGCCATGTTGTCACGCAGGTAGTCGAAGCCGAACTCGTTGTTCGTCCCGTAAGTGACATCGGCCGCGTACTGTTTGCGGCGCTCGTCAGGCTCCATCTCGGCGAGGATGACACCGACGTCGAGGCCGAGGAGACGATGAATCCGGCCCATCCATTCGGCGTCGCGCTTGGCCAGGTAGTCGTTGACGGTGACGATGTGGACGCCCTCGCCGGCCAGCGCGTTGAGGTAGGCCGCGAAGACGCCGGTGAGCGTCTTACCCTCTCCGGTCTTCATCTCGGCGATGTTGCCGAGGTGCAAGGCGGCACCGCCCATCAGCTGGACGTCGAAGGCACGCTGGCCGAGCGTGCGCTTGGCCGCCTCGCGGGCAGCAGCGAACGCCTCAGGCAGCAATTCGTCCAGCGACGCACCGTCGGCATAGCGCTGCTTGAACTCGACGGTCAGCGCGGCCAGTTCGGCGTCGCTGAGCGCCTCGTAGTCCTGTTCGATCGAGTTGACCTGCTCGACGACGCGATGCAGCTTCCGCAGGATCTTGCCCTCGCCAGCGCGCAGGACCTTATCGATAATTGCTGGCACGTCTTGTCGGCTCCTCGCGGATCGTTTGACCAGCCGACGGGTGCATTCTGCCGACCGTCGGACGCACTTGCGCGGACTGAGCGGGCAGCGCAGTCAGCCAGTACCACTACCACTCTCTGACTGCCATGGTAGGCGAGATAGCGGGTAATGCCGAGCCGACGGGACGATCTGAGGCTCGCAATGAACCCGGTTGACCTACCCGCATAACATGATCTGCGACAAGTGCCGGGGGCGATCGCGAACAGGCGGGCCGCCCTCGCCACAATATTAGGAACGCGGGCCGCGCGGGCCTGCGCACAATGACAGGCCCGCGGGTAACGGTCCCGGCCACGCAGGGCCAGGGAAGCGGGAGGAGCAGCGCCATGGCGAACCAGGTGGAACCCGGCACGATCGGGGGCGCGGCAGCCGAAGGCGCGACAGACCAGGGTGCTGTCGCCACACACGGCGGACCAGCGTCGGCCGGCACGGTGGCGCACGGGCGACCCGCGGCCCACGCCGGCCCGCATCCGTCCTTCCACGGCCGCACGGTCTCCTGGATAGCCGTAGCGATCATGATGGTCGGCTTCCTCGTCGGCGGGCTCGCGCTGATCTTCGGCCACCACGGCCCGATCTGGTGGTTGTTCTGGGTGGGTACCGGTCTGGCCGCCCTTGGGCTATTGGTCTCGGTCGCCACCAACACATTCGAGGACTGGTACTAAACCGATAAAACAGACGTTCGCCGGTTACGCTCGCCTCGTGGCCGGTTCCAGCGTTTCTTCTCCAGAGCTGAAGCTCACTCCAGACGACGTCAGGCTCATCACCTTGCAGGCGCAGGGGCTAGTCGGTGCGGCCGCGCGCAGCGGCGGCGTCCCGCGCATGCTGCGCAGGCTAGGTGCGGTGCAACTCGACACGATCAGCGTCCTGGCCCGGTCCCATGAACTGGTCGCTTACGCCAGGCTCGGGGCCATACCCCGGTCCGTGATCGAGCGCGCCTACTGGCATCCGCGTGCCGCCGGGGCGTTCGAGTACTGGTCACATGCGGCGTGCGTGCTGCCCGTAGAGGAGTGGCCCTACTACTCGTTCCGGCGGCGCTGGTTCCGCGAGCGCGGAATGCGCTGGCACCGCAGCCACGAGAGCGTCTGCGCGCAGGTGCTCGCCCGGCTGCGATCTGACGGGCCGCTCACCGCCACCCAGCTAGGCGGCGCGAAGAACGGCGGCGCCTGGTGGGACTGGTCAGACACGAAGATCGCCGTCGAGTGGCTGCTCGACACCGGTGAGGTCATCTGCGCCCGGCGAGTAGGCTGGCGCCGCGTCTACGACCTGCCTGAGCGAGTGCTTCCGGCCGAGCTGCTGCGCACGGACCCGACCGACGCCGAGTGCCTGATCCACCTGGCCGGCGTCGCGGCCCGCGCGCTTGGCGTCGTCACCAAGGCTGACCTGAGCGATTACCACCGGATCAGCAGGCTCGGCACGACCAAGAACCCAGCCGGGATCTCCGCCGACGAGGCGGCGCTTGCCGCCGGGCTCGTTCCGGTCGCGATCGAGCGCGGCGCCGGCGCCGCCACTCCCGCCTGGGCTGACCCGGCGTCGGTGGCGAGTCTGGCCAGCTCAGCGGCCACGGTCGCGGCCGGAGGACGTCACCGGGTGACGCTGCTTTCGCCGTTCGACTCGCTGATCTGGGACAGGAAGCGGACGCTGCGCATGTTCGGCTTCCAGCACAGTCTCGAGGCATATGTACCGCGTGAGAAGCGCGTGCATGGGTATTTCGTCATGCCGCTGCTCGCGGGCGGCAAGCTGGTCGGCCGGGTAGATCCGGTACGAGACGGCCGGACGCTCGTCGCCCGCCAGCTCACGCTGGACACTCCGCGCGCGGCCCGGCCGATGGCACGTGCGCTCGTGGAAGCGGCGACCTGGGTCGGCTGTGACAACGTGCGGCTCGGCCAGGTAAGCCCAGCCGGACTCGAACCCCGACTCCGAGCCGCGCTGGCGCAAGCGGGCGGCTGACGCCGGACTCAGCCCAGCTCGATCAGCTTCTCCCGCACGGCGATCATCACGGCTTCCATCCTTGAGTGGATCTGCAGCTTCTCCAGGATGTTCCTGACATGGTTCTTGACCGTGTTGTCGGAGATGAACAGCTCCTTGGCTATGTCACGGTTGTTCATGCCGCGAGCTACCAGGCGCAGGACCTGCATTTCCCGACCGGTCAGCTTCGGCGCCGGGATCTCCTGCGGAGGTTCTTCGGCTTCCCGCTTGGCCAGGGTCGCGAACTCGGTAAGGAGCTTCCCGGCCATCGAGGGGCTGATCAGCGACTGGCCGCCGTGGACGGCCCGGACCGCCTCGGCGACCTCGTCCAGCGGGATGTCCTTCAGCAGGTACCCGCTGGCACCGGCCCTGATGGCCTCGAAGAGATCCTCTTCCTCGTCGCTCATCGTCAAAATGACGATCTTGGCGCTCGGCGCGGTCTCCTTGATCGCACGGCAGGCCTCCAGACCGCTGCTCCGCGGCATCCGAACGTCCATAAGCACCACATCGGGCAGCGACTCGCCAGCTTTCTCGACCGCCTCGGTCCCGTCACTCGCCTCCCCGACGACCTCGATATCTGGCTCGCTGACCAGCACGATCTCCAAGCCGCGGCGGAAGAGCGCGTGGTCGTCGACGATCAGCGTGCGTATGGGCTCAGCGCTCCGCCCGCCCTCCGGCGCCGCGTCACCTTCCGCGCTCACTGCCATGTTCTGTACCCCTCGTCCTACCCCTCGCCCGGTCACCGCCCGGCTGCCGCGGTGCGGCGCGGCGACCCTGACCGCGGGCCGCCACACCGTGCCGCGGCATCGTGATAGCCCCGGAACTCAACTCTCGCGGACCAACCGCCGGCACGCAAGCACAGCCGATCGGGCAGCACACTGCCAGGCGCCACGCCGCACCGGACGATCCCCGGCAGGAAGATCCATGCAGGACGGTGAGAATCGGCTGGTACCTGAACGATCACCGTTCACAGGCCATAACCGAACTGCTATGCTCACCTGCTCCGTCCTGTCATCTGCGGCCGCACCGGATTACCGCTTCGCCCGGTGAGATCAGGCTCGCCCACTCGGGGGCTCTCGGGGCGGCGCCGACCAGGCACGCTGGCCGCCACCGGGGCAGCCCGGCCCTCAGCCGCCGAGTTCTCCACCAGCCTGATCACGCCGTACTGGTAGCCGCGCCGCCGGTAGACGACGCTTGGCATGTCTTCGTCGATGTCATGGAACAGGTAGAAGTCATGTCCGACCAGCTCCATTTCGAGCAGCGCCTGGTCAATAGAGATCGGAACGGCATGATGAAGCTTCTGCCTGACAACCAGTGGCCCGTCGCCCTCCATCTCGATCGGTACCACGCTGTCGGATGGAGCACTATCCGAAGAAGCGCCATCAGCCGCACGGCCGTCGGAACGCGCGTTCTCGGCACTGGTGCTCTCGGAACGAGCCGAAGGAGCCTGAGTTAGCTCGCCGGGCGACGACGTGCCTGGCGGCGCCTGGCCGGTTTCTGGCTGGACCTGCTCGGGCAGGGGCACGCCCTCGGGCAGCAGGTGCGCATCGCCATGCGACCGCTCGGCCGGCCGCTCAGGCCCGTGCCCGCCGTGATGGCTCTTCCTGCGGTCAAGTGCACGGCGCACCCGCGAGTCCAGCTTCCCGAGCGCGATGTCGAGCGCGGCGAAACGGTCCTCGGCGGCGGCTTCCGCACGGATCGCCGGCCCGCGTGACCTTACCGTCAGCTCCACTCGCTCCCGCTGGCTCGCCTGCCGGGGATTGCGCTCGACCGACACCTCCACGTCAACCCTGACGGCCCTGGAGTCCAGCTTCTCCAGTCGCTCTAGCTTGGCTGTCGCATGCTCGCGGAACCGAGCGGGCACGTCCGTCTGCCGGCCCTTGAAGGTAATTTCCATGACCCGAGCCCCCTTCCATCCGGTGTGGAAATGACACCCGCCCGGCCGACCTGGTCTTCGACCCCACATTCGCCTGCTGAGAGTCTCGCGGCTCGCTTGTGCCACTACTGCTCTTCTCCCGGTCCCGGGGATATCTGATCCCCGGGACGAGGCAGGACTTACTCCTAAGCCGCACCGTGATCGGTCGACGATAAGTCGCCTTACGTGGGCCGTTTCGCCTGCGGCTGGCATCGGCTTGCCGGAGCGGTCCACCCCCTGACGGGGCGGACTGCCCAGCGCAACCACGGACCCGGGCGGGTGCCACGACACCGACGGTAGTCCTGTCCGGATCAGATGTCAGGTACGGGGGTGGTGCCGTCCGCTAACCAGGGTAGACGGGCGAGGTACCGGCAGCGATCAGCCGCCAAGGCCCGCCCGCCTCGAGCCTGGATATCTCGATCTGAGGTGGCCCGAACTCGCCTGCGGTGCCCACCACCAGGTACGGCTGCCGCGCCGTCAGCGAGGTCACCCCCGGCGGCAGCAAGATCGGGACTTGCGCCGGAGCATTGCCGTTCAGTGGTACCTCGCTCAGCGCGAGATTCGCGTTGCGTGACTCACCCAGCACGAGGAGATGATCGGGGTCCCACCAGCTCAGCGCGATCGGGTCTGCGATGCCGGACCCGACCGTCACCGTCTGGCCGCTCTGCGCCAGGTAGGTGTTCGACGACGTCCGGCTGATCGCGGCGACAACGATCTGCACGCTGTGCTTTCCGCCCGTGTCCGGGTGGACGATCATGGCGACCCGGACCCCGTCCGGCGCGACCTGCACCGACGTCACCGTCCCCGCGGTCAGGGAGTCAGGCGCCGCGACAACCGTCTGGCCGGGTCCGGCGGCGGGCATGATCAGCACCCCATGGCCCGCAGGAACCCAGAGGTCCCCCTTCTGATCCCAGCTCAGTGCGGTCCGCTCGGTGCAGCCAGCCGCCGCGGGCAGCGTCTGGGTGATCGTGCGAGCGTGTCGCCGCAGTGCCGCGATGTAGACCTTCTTGCCCCGGCAGCCGGCGAAGAAGGCCTGGCCAGGGCCAGACGAAACCGCCGTCGCCGTATACGGCACGTCCGCGAGGGTGCTGGGAAGCGGCGCTGGCGAAGTGCGGCCCTGCCACTCGCTGATCTCCGGGCCGGCCGGACGTGCGGCCTGGAAGTACAGCGGGTACGGACTGCCCGCTCCGGTAGGCACCCACCCGGTGTAGTCCTTGAGCAGCAGTGGCTGGTCGGCACCGGACGCCGCGGCTCCCGGGCCGTCAGGTGACCACTGGTGCTGATTGACCATGATCACGACCGACTGGATACCAGGGGACGCCGAGTAGGAGGTGCTCGTAAGAGTCCAGGCCAGTTGCGCCGCCATCCGCCGGAGCTGCCACTGACTTGCCTTCGCGGCCGCTCCGGTGAGATCGACGATGGCCTTGATGCCGGAGACCTGGACGTCGATCCGGGTGCCGCGGGGGAACGCGGTGGTCGTGGCGTCGCTCAGCCACCCGGCCGAGCTGGTCAGCGATCGCCCTGGCGGGAGCAGCGCGTTGACCAGACCCTGAGCCGCCGCCTGGGTTCCGGCTTGCTGCGGGATGAACACCGGGTCAGGGATGAGGACTTGCGCCGCCGATCCGGCCGGGAAGAAGTACAGGTTGCGCGACTGGTAGTCGCGCAGAAAATCCGCCTCGCTCAGCAGCAGCCGCGTCCTGCTCGGCATGCTGTAGATCCGCCACTGGCCAGCGACCTTGATCAGACCGAACTGAAAGACACGCGGCCGAGGCGAGACCACGATTGTGCCCGCCTGGTACTGTCCGGCCGAGATCAGCGTCTGGAAATGCTGGCTCACGACGCTGACCTGGGCAATCGGCGGGCCGCCGCCCGCGATCTTCGACGACACGTATTGAGACCTGACCGTCCAGCCAGGGTCGAGCACCGTCGCCGACCAGCTCGGATGCCAGGACTCGCCGTTCCCGCTCAAGTACTTCTGTGCTATGCCGAGCGAGGCCTTCGTCCCGGTCCAGGCGGCGCCGCTGGCGGCCAGGAACCCTTGGACCACCTGGGCCGCGGACCATCCGGTCCCCGGTGGCACCGGCACGAGGTGGACGCCCGGTTGTGCCGGTCCGGCCGCGCCGTTCAGCCCGTTCGTGACGCGCACCGGACCGCTCGTCGGCAGGCTGACGCAGCCGCCGAGCAGGACGGCGGCCAGCGCGGCGGCGATCGCAGCGGCGGCAGGTCTCCCGGCAGCAGGGCGGCGCAGGTACTCGTTCACGCCCGGTCCTCACTGACGATCCGCGCGGCATGACCGGTCCGGCCATCGGGAGCCGGGAGTTCCAGATGCCGCGGTGCCAGAAGGCCATCCAGGTCGGTGCCGTCAGGTCCGAGCGGAAGCGGCGAGCCGACTAGCTCGATGCCGACCTCGCGCGGCAGCGTCAGCCGGAACACCGAGCCGCGGCCAGGCTCGCCCCAGGCTTCCAGCCAGCCGCGGTGCAGCCGGGCGTCCTCGAGCGCGATCGCCAGGCCGAGGCCCGTGCCACCGGTCGTCCTGGCCCTGGCCGGGTCGGCCCGCCAGAACCTGTCGAACACCATGTGCTCTTCGCCCGATGCCAGCCCGACGCCATAATCGCGCACCGCCACGGCCACCGCGTCCCGGTCGTCAGCCACCGTGACCACGACGTCCCGCCCCTCCCCGTGCTCTACCGCGTTCACCAGCAGGTTGCGCAGGATCCGCTCCACCCGGCGCCGGTCCAGTTCGGCCATGCACGGCTCGGCTGGCAGCCGGAACTCGACCCGGGCGCCGCGCCGCTCGGCGAGGTGCTGTGCGACCTCGGCCGAGTCCCTGACCAGGTCCCCCACGTCGACGAACTCCGCGTCCAGGGTCGCCGCGTTCGCGTCGTACCGGCTGATCTCCAGCAAATCCGAAAGCAGCGACTCGAACCGTCCGAGCTGGCTCTGCAGCAGCTCGGCTGACCGCGCTGCCGAGCTTGCCAGCTGCTCTCTCGCCTCGAACAGCAGATCCGCGGCCATCCGGATGGTCGTCAGCGGCGTGCGCAGTTCGTGCGACACGTCGGAGACGAACTGCCGCTGCACCTGAGAGAGGTCTTCGAGCTCGCGCATCTTGTCTTGCAGGCTGGCGGCCATCTCGTTGAAGGAGGTCGCGAGCGCGGCCACCTCGTCGTTGCCCCGGACGACAAGCCGCTCGTCTAGGTTGCCCTTCGACAGCAACTGGGCGCCCTGGGCGGCCCGCGCGACCGGCACCACCACCCACCGGGTGACCAGCCAGGCGATCCCGGCCAGCAAGAACACCAGCGCGAGCCCGACCAGCGCCATGGTACGCATCGCCAGTCCTAGTTCGTTCTGAAGCTGGGTCAGCGGGAAGAAGTAGTACAGCTCGTAGCCGCCGCCGAACGGCGCCGCGTACAGCACACCGGGCGTCTTGCCGCTCTTCGCGGCGGAGTACTGCAAGCTGATCAGCGTGCTGACCGGCATTCCCCTGCTGCGGTACTGCGCGATCATCCGGTCCAGCCAGACCGGGAACGACTGGAACGGCAGGCCGTCCGCGGCTCCGGCCACGAAGTTCGGCTGAGCCGGCGATCCGGGCGGCGGCGTGACGGCGATGCCGTAGTCCGCACCAGGGTTCTCGTCGCTCGACTTCAGGTCGGTGACGATGGTGTACATGAACTGAGCCGACTCTCCGGGCGCCGGGAGCTTGGTCTGGACGAACGACAGGCCGTCCGCGGCCTGGGTATAGGCGGCTGCTTCGGCGTGCTGCAGCAAGTTCTCCGCGAACTGCTGGATCAGGAAGAAGCCGAGCAGCGAGACCGCGGCGGCGGAGACGACAAGGGTCGTGCTGACGACGCGAAGTTGCAGCGAACTGCGCCAGCGCCACCGGAACGTCCGCAGCAGGCCGACGGCCGCGGCCGCGACGACACCGACGCCAGCGCCCTGCCCCCTTGGCCGGCCCGGCCGCGTGCCCAGCCAGCCAGAGCGCGTGCTTAGCCAGCTCGGGCGGGGTCTCGCCGCCCGGGCCGCCGCACTGTCTGGCACGAACCTGGTCATGGTTGCGTCCGCATCCCGCACCGCCGACCTGGCCGAGCACCGTCGGCCAGCCAGGCCGGTCTGCGCGCGGCCCGGCTTGTCCTGGTCAGCCTGGCCCCGCCTTGTACCCGACGCCCCGGACCGTGACCACGATCTCCGGGCGCTCGGGATCTCGTTCGATCTTGGCACGCAACCGCTGGACGTGCACGTTGACTAGCCGGGTATCGGCCGCGTGCCGGTAGCCCCACACCTGTTCGAGCAGCACTTCCCTGGTGAATACCTGCCGTGGTTTGCGGGCCAGTGCCACCAGCAGGTCGAACTCGAGCGGTGTCAGGCTAATCGGCTCACCGTCCCGCTTCACCGAGTGGCCGGCTACGTCGATCGTGACGTCACCGATCGACAGCATCTCCGGCGCGGGCTCGTCAGTCCGCCGCAGCCTCGCGCGGACCCGGGCGATCAGCACCTTGGCCTGAAACGGCTTGACGATATAGTCGTCAGCCCCTGACTCCAGGCCGAGCACGACATCGACGGTATCGCTCTTGGCGGTCAGCATCACGATCGGGACGCCTGACTCCGCCCTGATCTGACGGCAGACATCGATGCCGTCCATACCCGGCAGCATCAGGTCAAGCAAGATCAGATCAGGCCTGGTGTCCCTGAATGCCTCAAGTGCCCTGTCGCCGTCGGCGACGAACGTCGGCTCGAATCCCTCGCCACGCAGGACGATCCCGAGCATCTCAGCGAGGGCGGCGTCGTCATCGACGACTAGCACGCGACCTTTCATAATCCCCATCGTTCCATGGAAACGGCGGCACGGAAGACCGCATGATCACGGATCCGGTCCCAGAACACGCAGATTACCCCCTGTAACGGGATGGATGACCCCGCGCTCGGTCACGATCGCGGTCACCAGCTCGGGCGGGGTCACGTCGAAGGCCGGGTTGTATGCGTCACTGCCGGCCGGAGCTACCGGCTGACCTGCGAGATGCGTCACTTCGTCGGGCGAGCGCTGCTCGATCGCGATCGCTGCGCCGTCGGCGGTCTGGAGGTCAACCGTGGAGACGGGAGCGACGACGACGAAGGGCACTTTGTGGTGCTTCGCGAGGACTGCCAGTCCGTAGGTGCCCACCTTGTTGGCCACGCTGCCGTCGGCCGCGATCCGGTCGGCGCCGACGACGACCAGGTCGACTTGTCCCGCCGCCATCAGCGACGCGGCCGCCGAGTCCGCGAGCACCCGGTGCGGAAGTCCCGCCCTGACCGCCTCGTAGGCCGTCAGCCTGGAACCCTGCAGCAACGGCCGGGTCTCGTCGATCCACAGCATCGCCAGCCTGCCCGTGCGATGAGCGGCAAGGACAAGGCCGAACGCGGTGCCGTCACCGGCGGTGACCAGCGAGCCGGTGTTGCAGTGGGTCAGGATCCTGGCCCCCGCGGGCACCAGCGCCAGTCCGTGGGCGGCCATCTCGCCGCACGCCCTGGCGTCCGCGTCCGCGATCGACTGGGCCTGGAGCAAGGCAGCACGCTGGGCGCTCCGTTGCGCCTGGGGATCTTGGCTCCGCAGCGCCGCCTGATAGGCGCCGAGCGCCTGGCGAACGCCCCACCGCAGGTTGACCGCGGTAGGCCGGGCCCGCTCCAGGGCGGCCGCCGCCGCCGCCACATCGTCGCCTCGGAACGCCGCCAGCGCCACGCCGAACGCGCCGACGATGCCGAGCAGCGGGGCGCCCCGCACCACCAGGCGGCGGATCGCATCGACGAGCGACGGCACGTCAGAGCAGGTCACGACCGTCTCGACGGCCGGCAGCCTGGTCTGGTCAAGCAGTTCGACAGCGGGCCCGGCAGGCGGGCCGAGCCAGCGCAGGGCGACGATGCTCATCTATAAGAGTCTGCTCGGACTCGGTGGTTTCCGCCAGGCGGGACTGGCGACATTAAGTAGTGTCATGCCGGTGCCGAAGCAACTACACAACGCTACGATCTAACTACGATGCGTTCATGGGGGGAGCCGCGATGACCTCGTCCGGTAATGCGGCGGCAGTCACGCGAGGGCGGGTGAGCTGGCACCGTTTCGCGATGATCTTCCTGCCGGCCCTCGCGGTCGCCGTGGTCCTTGTCGTGCTGACCTCGCAGAGCGTGCTCGCTGTGTCGTTCAGCATCTCCGGTACTCCGTTCACTGTCACGGCCAAGCAACTCCGTGGCCGCGGCTTCGAGCAATTCGGCGTCCTGGACACCTCCGTACTCAAGGTGCTGCCGGGCAACACGAACCAGATCGTGCTGACCGCCAACGCGATCAGGTCGGCCAAGCTCAGCCACCTGTGCCAGAGCGTGACCCTGGGCGGGCTCACGCTCCGGATCACCGCGGGCAACGGCAGCACGCCGGTTTCTGCCACTGACCTCGTGGTCGACGCCGACAGGCTCTCCGGTGACGTCACCTTCACGAAGATCCACATCGGGCAGGACGCCAGCACGCTGACCACCGTGCCCGGCATCAAGGGACCGCCGGGCGTCTTCGCCCAGCAAGCGACGGCCGTCGTGATCGACAATCTGCGGCAGCACGCCTACGCGACGACGGCGGGCACCTTCACCCTGCCCGGCTTCAGCCTGAAATTCGGAGGCGCCTGCTAGTGGCGACCGATTCCGGCGAGTCCAGCAGTACCGAACCCGCGTCGCGGTCGGGCACCGGGCCACCGGGCCAGGCACGCAACGGGCCTGACCACTCCGGCATCGAACCAGGCGCCGAACCAGGCCAGACCCACCGATGGCGCCGGTGGCGGCAGACCCGACCGTTCTGGGGCGCTCTGCTCGTCATACTCGGCGGCGGGGAAATCCTGGCCTCCGAGCGGGCACCACTTCCGCTCATCATCCACATCGGGTTTCAGGGCCTGGCCGGCTACCTGACCCCGGTGATCATGATCCTTCTCGGGGTGCTGCTGCTTTTCCACCCGGTGCAGCGGACGTTCTACTCGCTGCTGGCGGTGCTGCTCGCGCTGAGTACCTGGATCACCTCGAACCTCGGCGGCTTCCTGATCGGGATGCTGCTCGGCGTGGTGGGTGGCTCACTGGCCTTCGCCTGGGCGCAGCGCGAGCAGCGCGGCAAGGGCAGGCACAGCCGTCCGCAGCCCCGCCGCGACACGT
>Ga0307372_10003363_pt1 | contig 25576 bp, 10 predicted proteins | sample OX1MG_FD_202533 | JGI IMG/M metagenome (GOLD analysis project Ga0307372, IMG submission 202533) | Soil microbial communities from Risofladan, Vaasa, Finland - OX-1 | ecosystem: Environmental > Terrestrial > Soil > Coastal area > Acid sulfate soil | place: Finland: Risofladan, Vaasa | collected...
TTGGCGACGTCGATAACGGTGGACCGGCGCTCGCAAGCTCGCTGGCCCCACCCTACGAGGCGTCTTTCGCTCGAATCTCCAACAGGACGCTTTCGGAGCTTGTGCCCGGCAGCGGCCAGGTCTCCAGCTTGCGAAGCACGAGTTCCTTCAATAGATTCTGCTCGCGTGCCTCCTGACGTTCGGCGACCCAGTTCGGCCCTTTCACGGCCAACAGCCGATCGAAGGCGCCCCAGCGGTCGTGAAACCAGGTGAGCAACTTGGCCAAGGGCGCGACGGCACGAAGCACGAGCGTATCGAACGTTTTTTCGGCCAGCAGGTCTTCGGCGCGTCGATGATACACCGGCAGCGAAAGGCCCAGTCCGGCCACGATCTGTTCGACCACCTTGGCCTTTTTGGCCACCGATTCGCACAGCGACATATCCAGATCGGGCCGGCAGACGGCCAGCACGATGCCCGGCACTCCGCCGCCCGTGCCCACGTCGAGCACGCGCTCCGAGGTTCCGAGGTGCCGCGAGATGACCAGCGAATCGACCATGTCGCGGCTTACGAATTTTTCATAATCCGTGTGCCGCGTGAGGTTCAGCTTCGTGTTCCACTCCCACAGCAGCCGGCAATAGCGGTCAAGCTCCTGGATCTGCTCAAAAGGGAGTTCGATCGCGTGCCGGGCGAGTGCGGCGGACAAGGTGTCGTTGTCGTTGGTGGTCATAACCAGCTACAATAACGGTTCTCCATGATGCCCCGCAAACGACCGAGGGAGACTGCTGCTACCCGACCCGTGATGAATCATGCCGCTGCTCGATCATTTTCATCCGCCGCTGAGTGAGCGCCGCCAATGGCACGCGTTTCCCTCCGTTTGGGCCTCGATGATTGCGTTGGACCTGAACCGTCGGCTTCCGCCTGGCTACTTTGCCGACCCGAACGTCGAATTCAACATTGAGATCGACGTGGCGGCATTCGAAGACGAGAAACCGAACGCAGCCGTCGTAAGCTGGACGCCGCCGGCGCCGACGCTGACGGCGCCGATGACTCTGATTACCGACGTGGTCGAGATCGCGGTCTACAACACGGAAGCCGGGCCCGTGTTGATCGGCGCCATTGAGCTGGTCAGCCCGGCCAACAAGGACCGCCCCGAGACGCGCGATGCCTTCGTATCGAAGTGCGCCAGTTGCTTGCAGCAAGCCATTGGTTTGATCGTGGTGGATCTGGTCACGAACCGAAAAGCCGACTTGCACTCGGAACTGCTTAAGCGCGTCACCGGCGTAACGGCGACGCGCTCGGAGCTGTGGGCCGCCGCGTACCGTCCCTGGCAAACGGGCGAGCAAACGAACTTGCAAGCCTGGCACTCTGCGCTGGCTCTTGGCGCTCCCCTCCCGACGTTGCCGTTTTGGCTCAAGAATGGCCCATGCATCAAGCTCGATCTCGATGCGACCTACGTGCGCACGCTCCAGGAGCAGCGGATGCTCGCCGCCGGCTCCGGAGCAGCCACCGGCCCACCGCGCCAATGACAAATTTGCAATTCGCAATTTGCAATTTGAAATCGTTGCCGCGGCCTGGGGTCGGGCCGGAACCGACTATTGCAAATTGCGAATTGCAAATTTCAAATTGCAAATTGTGGCTCGCTGTGGGGTGTTTTTCTCGTGACCAACTCACTGTTAAGACAATACCCTCGGCCCCGCTTTGTAGGCGGTGAGGCCGAACTCGGTTACAATAACGGCTCTCCAATTCACCCGCCAAGGACCGAATAAGAATGGGAAGGAACACCAGACGTAATACGTGCCGCGGTCCCGTGACCCGTCGCGAGTTTCTTGCGGCGGGCACGCTGGGAATCGGCGGACTGGCCCTCTCTGATTTGCTCCGGATCCGCGCCCGTGCGGCCGAAGCCCGCAGACCGCTCGACCAGGAGACGTCGGTCATCTTTGTGTGGCTGCCGGGCGGCCCGCCGCACATGGATATGTATGACCTGAAACCGGACGCTTCATCGGACTATCGCGGGGTCTTTCACCCGATTCCGACCAAAGTTGCCGGCATGGACGTGTGCGAGTTGCTGCCGCGGCACGCGAGCATCGCCGACAAGTTCGCCATCGTCCGTTCGGTGTCGCACACCTTTGCCGATCACGGCGGCGGTCACAAAAGGATGATGACCGGGCGGATTCCAGCGACCCCGGTCGACACGGTCAACGACACGCCCGCTACCGGTTCGATTGTCGCCAAGTGCCGCGAAACGCGCGATCGCGGCATTCCGAATTACGTGTCGCTGAATCCGGGCGGCCGCAAGGACGACGTGTTTGCCCAAGGCTCGGCCTATCTGAGCCGGGCCTACATGCCGTTCAACGTCGAAGGCGATCCAACCGCCCCGAACTTCGTGGTGCCGAACTTGGCCCCCGTGCAGGCAGTCGCGGACCGCATCCAGGACCGCACCAGCTTGTTGACGTCGCTCGACCGCATCGAACGGCAGATCGACGCCTCGCGGTTGATGGAGTCGATGGACAAGTTTCAACAACGGGCGGTGAGCATGCTCACCAGCCGGCGGGCCAAAGACGCCTTCGATCTTTCCCGTGAGCCGGATGCCGTTCGCGATCGCTACGGCCGCCATTGCTGGGGTCAGCGGCTGTTGATGGCCCGGCGTCTGGTCGAGGCGGGCGTCAGCTTCGTGACGGTCATCATGGAAAACCCGTACCAATCGGGCATCTCGCACCTCAAACAGGGCGTCTACAACTGGGATTCGCACGCCGTGAACTGTCACATCTGGGACGACCTGCACGCGCGGCTGCCGATTTACGACCAGGCGGTGACCGCGCTGATCGAAGACGTTTATCAGCGCGGCCTCGACCGGCGGACCTTGGTGCTCGTCACCGGCGAATTCGGCCGCACGCCGCGCATCGAGCACAACATCGGTACGCAGACGGGTGCCATGCAGCCGGGCCGCGATCACTGGCCGCAGGCCATGTCGCTGATTATGGCCGGCGGCGGCATGCGCACCGGGCAGATCGTCGGTTCCACGAACCCCAAGGGCGAACACCCGGTCGATCGTCCCCTGACGCCCAACGACCTGTGGGCCACCGTCTATCGGCACTTGGGCATTAACCCGGATGACTCGTTCCCCGATCATCGTGGTCGGCCGATGCCGATTCTTCCTTCCGGCGAGCCCATCGCGGAGCTGGTCCGGGCATAGAATGCTCGCTCCCACCCTGCGTCCGTGGCGCGACGGCCGGTGAGCGATGCGTTAATACCCCGCCGGGCGAGAAGTGACCTGCGGCGGCTGAGGCATGCCGGCCGGAGAGGCGCCCGGCGGCATGGCGCCCTGATAGAACGGCGGCGCGCCGGCTCCGTTCGGATCTGGCGGCGTGCCGTAACGCGGAAGCCGCGGCCGACGCGAGTCGGGAGCGTTGCCGCCCTGCGGCGGTGTGGTCGCGGGTTGCCCGCCGGCGTTGGCATTCGATCGACGCCACGGCCAACGGAAGCGCGGCTGACCTGCAGGCGAAGCATCGGCCGGCTGCGCCGTGCCCGGTTGTGCGGCGCGGTTCTGCGACGCGGCCGGCGGCATGGGCGGCCGGCGATTCGGCGGCGGAGAGGGACTGCGAGCGGGCGTATTGTTTCTGTTGCGCCCCGGCCCAGCGGCGGGCGATCTCGGCGCGGCCGGTTGTCCGCCGGGCGGCATGGTCGGCCGTTGCATGCCGCGCAGTTGCCTCGGTTGCGCCGGCGCGGTCCGCGGCAGCCTCATTCCCGGCGGCGCGTAGGGGAGCGACGGCCGCTGCCCGTTCGGCGCCGCGGGCACGTATTGGGGAGCGACCGACGGCAACGCGGGTTCGGGCAGCGCAGGATAGCTGTTGGTTTGCGGCCCGGCGGGAAACAGCGCCGGCCCCTCTTGATTGTGCGCCACCAGCGTCGCGCGGTTGCCTTCCTGTCCCGCGACGGCAGCCGTCGCGGCACCAGCCGCCTCAATCGGGTGCAGGTACGAAACGAGTTGGCCCTGCTGCCGCACGCGCTCCATCAAAATGTCGAGCTCCGGCTCGTGCGTCCAGTTCTTGGAAGCCGCGAAGTTGTCGACCTGCGCCGCCAACGCCACGCCGATCGCCGGTTTCGTGGGATTGACAAAATAGCCGCTCTGCATCATCGCGGCGATCACGCGGTCGAGATCGCGCTTGGAAATGTCGAGCGACCAGATTTCGTAGAGGTCGTCGCTGGCTTTGACCCCCGGCACGATGTCGCGGGCCGTCGTCACAAGGGCGTCGCCCCATTCTTCCCAGACCGCCTTTTTCGTCTGGGCCACGGACTTGATGGGCGCTCGCGTCTCAACCACCAGCTTGGCCGCGGCGTAGCCGGCTTTGCCGCCGGGGTGCGGATACTTGATCGTGAGCCGGGCCACGGAGCAATCGGGGTGGGGGATGCTCGGCATTCGTTCGTGTCGGACTTGCTGCCCGGCGATGCGGGCCACCATCAACGGTTCGCTGAGCTGCCCGCCGTCCACGCGGTAATCGAGGCTGGCGGCCTTGTACATGCCGGCGGCCGCGTCGATGCGCAACTCGTGCGACTGAAACACGCTGCAGCCGGCGAGCGAAAGCAGGGCGGCCAGGCCGATTCCGCGGACAGTCCCCCTCACCGGTAATCCTCGCGTATGGGATGGAAAACGTCGAGCGCCCGCACGGGGCGGTCGCCCGCGATGACCTTATGCTTGACTCCGCCGGGTATCCGCCACATCGTCCCCGGACCCACAATCCGCGATTCGCCCCCGATGATGAACTCCGCCTCGCCTTCCAGCATCAGGCCCATCTGCTCGTGCGGATGGCTGTGCTCCTCGACGACGGCATGGGGCTCGAACTCGACCAGCGACAGCATCATCGAGCCGCCGGCGGCCGTAAAAATGTCGACTCCCGTAAATATGGTATGGTGCGAACAATCCTTCTTATCGACAAAGTAGGCGGACATCTTCATGCTCGTGAATGGCGGGCATCTATTTTTATTTGCGGCGGCTGTATTGCTCGCGCTGCGTCCAAGCGGCCGCCAACGTCGCTGGATCGCCGCCGAAGCGGCTGCGGAAGGCGGCATCGAACGGCGTGCCCTGGCGCAGGTCCTTGAGCAGGGCCGTGAACTTCGGCAGGCGAGTCAGCAGCGATTTCATGAAGCCATAACTCAAGGCGCCGCTGTCGGCCGAGAGCACCTCGCCGGCCTTGAGGAAATCGTCGGCAGTGCGGCCGGCCGCCAGGGCCTGCTTGACTTCTTCGTCCCAGTGCTTGGCTGTGGCGTCGCGCGTCACCAGCCGGGCGGCGATGGCCCGCGCCGCCCCTTCGGCGAACCAACGCGGCATCTTGGCCTGGTTCTCGATGTACGCCCCCGCGAACACCTCGGCCAGCGTCAACTCGACCCCCTTGTCGTCGTCGGGTACGATCACGCAGCCGTAGCAATCGACCACGTTGTAGCGCCAGTGCCCGTGCCAGTCGGCCGGCAACTCGCGACGCTCGACCATCGTGCCGAATTCGCTGTAATCGAAGTGCCGCTTGAACGCGAACAGCGTCATGCGTCCTTTGAAAAACGGCGCGTCGGCCGGAAGGTTGAGCGCTTTGGCCACCTTGCCCCGCATCTGCGTGGCCAGCTCGCCGATTTCCACCATCCGCGCCGGCGAGAGGTTGCCGACCAGCAGGAACCGCTCGTTTTCAACTTTCTGCGGCGTGACGTCGGGGCTGCCCAGCCGCCAGTTCTTCTCGGCCAGATCGGCCCGCATGGCCGAAAGCTGCTCGTCGTTCATCTTGCTGGCCACCATCACGCGCACGGCCCAATCGAGCAGCTCGTTGGGATCGGGCCAGTCGAGCCTGGCTCCTTCGGCCACCCACGCTTCGAACTTGGCGATGGTGGCATCATCGAGCGGTTCTTTGCGAAAGGGCATTCGCTGCCCGGCCATGCCCTTGAGCTTTTTGATCAACAGGCTGTCGGCCGGCTTGCCGGGCGACACGATCGGTCCGCTGTCTCCGCCCCGCAACAGTCCTGCGAAGGTCGTGAGATTGAGTCTGCCGGAGGGCTGCATGCCGCCGTGACAATCGGTGCAGGTCGCAACGACGATGGCGGCCAGGTCGCGGACGAACTGCACCGATTCTTTGCCGCTGGCCTGGGTGGCTTGCAGTGCCGGCTGCTGGGGCTGGCCGGTCTGCGGCACCGAGGAAGCGATCTCGGCGTTCTCGTCGCTGCCGTCGAACTTGGCCCCGGCATCAATCCACTTGGCGATCAACTCAATCTCTTCGGGCTTCAGGGGTCCGCCGCTGCGAGGCATGTCGCCACTCTGCAGCACCTCGACGAGCCGGCTGCCCTGGCCTTTGCCGGGCGTGAACACCGTGCCCCCTTCCGATCCTTTCTTGAGCGAGGCAAACGTGGCCAGGCTGAAGCCGCCGCGGGTGTTGCGAATGTGGCAGTTGCCGCAGCGGCCGACGAAGATCGGGGCGACCTGCTTGGTGAAGCTGATGCCGTCGCTCTTCGGTTCATCTTTGGGGGCCGTCTTGGCATTGGCCCGCGGCTTGGCCGCCGGCTTGCGTTTGGTCGGGGCCGTCTTGGCGGAGGCGGCCGGTTTTGCTTTGCTGACGAGCCGTTCGGCCGCGGCGATTTTCTTCTCCAAGACACGAAGCGTGTCGGCCAACTCGTCTTTGGCTTCGGACGATTCGAGCGCGTCAAGCGATTCTTTGGCCTGGGCGAGGACCTCGCCGGCCTCGGCGGCCTGTTTGGCCTTCACGAGCGAAAGCACTTCCTTGACCGACTGTTCGATTTCGGCGACCCGCTGTTGTTGTTCCGCGGTGACGACGGCCGAAACCGGGCGGGGCGCACCGGCAACCGTGCCCGCGAGAAACAGAACCGCGACGATAAACCGGTGCCTCATGGCAAGTGCCTCTGCTGAGAAATTTCCGTGTGGCCGACAAAGAGCTTCGCTCCGTGCGACTGCCCGACAGACATGGATGTTATTATAGCGTCAACTGGCGGAAGCCAAGCAATACGCTTAGGATTTGAATTGGTTGTAACCCACCACCACGAATGGGCCCGATGCGCGAACTGTTGCGACAACTTCAAGATGCACTCTCGGCCGGACGTCCCGTCGTCTATTGCCGGTTGGTGGAGACGCGCGGCTCGACTCCGCAAAAGGCCGGAGCCGGCATGCTGGTCTTCGCCGACGGCTCGCAGGCCGGCACGCTCGGCGGCGGCTGCGTCGAAGCCGAGGTCAAACGCCGCGCCCTGGCGGTCGCCGAGCGCGGCGCGGCCGAGACCATGAGCTTTCAGCTCGACAACGATTACGGCTGGGACGACGGGCTGATCTGCGGCGGCCGAATGCTGGTGCTCGTCGATCCGCTGCGGCCGGGCGACGACGTGCGCTATTTCGAGCAGGCCCGTGCCCTCGTCGAGTCGGGCGCCGGATGCACCGAGGCGGTCGTGTTCGACGCCGCGAAGAGCGGTCTGCCGGCCCCGGCCTGCTACCTGTTCGACGACGCGGGCCGGCTGGTGAATGCCCGGCCGCACAACGGCGACTCAATTCCCGCGGCCGTTTCAGAGCACTTGCCGACGCTGGTCGATCGTCCGCGGCCGTCGGCCATGAACGGCATCGCATACCTGCCGGTGCTGCCGCGCTGCCGCTTGCTGATCGTCGGGGGCGGACACGTCGGCCAGGCGGTAGGCAACCTGGCCAGCGACTTGGATTTCGAGGTTTGGGTCGTCGACGATCGCGCCGAATTCGTCAGCCAAGAGCGGTTTCCCAAAGCGACGCGGCGGATTTGCGGCCCCATCGGCGACACGCTCCGCGACTTGGAGATCACGCCCGACACCTACGCCGTGATCGTAACTCGCGGGCACAACCACGACGAAGAAGCCCTCGATCGTCTGGTTGACCGCGGCGCCCGCTATGTGGGACTGATCGGCAGCCGCCGCAAGATCAAGCTGATCTTCGACGACCTGGCGGCCGAGGGCGTTTCGGCCGAGACGTTATCGCGGGTGTACGCGCCGCTGGGCATCGACATCGGCTCGCAGACCGTGCCGGAAATTGCGATCAGCATTCTGGCGGAACTGATCTCGCACCGCAACCGCGGCGAAGTGCCGGGGCGGGCGATTGATGCCTGGCATGCAGGCCGCGTCGGCGAGGCGAGCTCGCGCCCGCTGAATTGACCGCCCCTGTGCGGAAACCGGGCGACTTCCCACGGCCTCCCGCCGCTTCTGCCCAGAGCATTCTAAACCGGGCACGTGGACGAAAGGGACCGACCTTCTGACAACGGTTGTGAACAAGAAATCAAAAACAACATACTTGACAACTAATGTACTAATAATACAATACTGTGATGTACAGATATGCGATGCAAACAAGTCCGCCTGCGCACGGGCGACACGCCAGGCGCGGGCCGCGGGTATGGCCGACGATCGCCAGGAGGGCTCCCACCGCGCCATCGTGGCCGGAGGGTCAACAGTCCACCCACCTTCGTTCCGTTCAACGCGCCCGCGGCGCACACGGCGCGCAAGCGAGGAAGCTTGCGCTACGGGGCCGCGAGCGGGGCGCTTGTATAAGCGGTGGTTTATGCGTCCGCTTCCGTCGCCGCAACTCGTTGTGTTGCCGAGGGATGCGGCTTGCGGATGGCCCGCGGGCGCGCCGTGCGCCACAAGCGCCAAGGTGCGAAACCGCTCGACGCGGTCTCTCATCCCTCATCCCTCATCTCTCAACAAGCAGTTTCAACGGGGCGATTCACCCTTTTCTTGAAAGGATCTTGACATGTTTACCGCAAACCCAGACCCCACGTTGCGAACCGCGACGGTGGACGCTCAACAGCTGCCTCCGGACCAGCGGGAGCTGCCGCCGGACCCTGCGCCGCGCCGCTCCACCAGGCCGGCCGAGCGCGATTACGACATCTATCGGCGGCACAACTTCGAGTTCGTCAGCCAGTCGGAACTGGCGCAGGAATACGGCGTTACGCAGCAGCGCGTCAGCCAAGTGCTGCGCAACGTCGAGCGCTGGGTGGTGAACCATCCGCAAGATGAGGAAGCCCGGTGCGCGCGCCGCGGCGCCGGCGACCGGTGGGAGACGGTCATCGGCATGGCCATGCGGGCCTTTCGTCAGAGCCAGCAGGAGCAGGAGGTTGTGAAGGAACGCACCACGCTGCGCGGCCACAACACCGAGGAAGCCGAACCCCTTGTCACCACGACCATCGAAAAGACCACTCGGCCGCAGCACGGCGACGTGCGTTATCTGCACGCCGCCATGCGGGCCATGGAAAAGCAGGCCCGGCTTTACCCAAACGGCGACACGTTGCCCCGCATCGCCGTGTCGGCCGGTCCCGGCGTCGAAGACGTCATGGAAGCGACCGACGGCCCCGTTGGCGAAGCGCACGTCCAGCCGGCCATCGAGTCGCTCCACGGGCCGGCGGCCGAGCCGGCTGACGTCGAAAGGCCGATGGAAGTGACGGCCGCCGAGAGCACGATCGATGCGGTTGCGGTCCCGGAGCGATCGCCGGAGGATCACGCCAGCGAGGACGCTTACGCTACGGGCGGCATCGCGCTTGAGGCGGCTGGCGCAAGCACGGAGGAGGATCGCGCCAGCGAGGACGCTTACGCTACGGGCGGCATCGCGCTTGAGGCCGGCGCGGAGCAGCCGCAGCCGGTGGTGTTGTTATCGGTTGGCCCCTCGCCCGCGCCGCCGCAATCCGCCGAAACGGTCTCGCGATTGGACGGGCCGCACCGGCACGGCTCGCATCGGGGCCGCCGACGCCGACGGGCACAACGGCGCGGCCGAAACGCGCCTACGCTGGACATCGCACCCACGGACCGCATCGAGCGGACCGACCTCTCGATTTGCGGCCCGTCGCCCGAAGGTTGACGCCGACGGTTGCCCGGTCCCTGGACGTGGACCGACGGCCAGGCCGCGGAACGCGCGAAAACGTCATATCCGTTCGTCTCTCGCCAGGACTCAAATCTTGCGGCTGCCCCGCCGATTTAGGTAGCGTCTGGCGGCTGGGAAAACCGGACGGAAGAGGACGGTTGTGCCTGACGGTACGGTTGCGAGGGTTCTGCCAACGCCAACCATCTCGCGCCAGACATGCCACGGACCAGGCGACGCACACCCAAGATTCACGCTCAGGGGGAACCGTGGCCCAACCGATGCCCAGCTATCTGCGACTTTACAGCGAAAGGCGGCCCGCCTCGTCGGGCCGGTTCGGGGATTTCTGGCCCGGAGTCGACAAACTCTGCCGGGCGTTCGAACAGGCCACCGGCTGGCCCTTGCAGTGCCTGCCCGAACCGGCCGTCGCCGACCACCAACCGGGAATCCTTTGGTCGGCGCCCGCCTCGCCCGACGCTCAACACGAGCAACTGCACGTGGCCGTGGCCTCGACGGAAGGTCCGGCGTCGGTCGAGACGCAGATCGAGCTGCCCGCCGCCGTCGAGTTGGCCGGTACCATCGGCCACTTGTTGGCCGAGCTGGCGCGGGCGCGCCAGGCGCTCTGGCAACGCGAGGCCGAGTTGGCGGCCGGCATTGCGTTGTCGCCGCGCATCGGCGAGCCGCATTTGGCCCAGCGGCTGCAAGCCGCGCTGCGGGCCGCGGCCGAAGCCGCCTGCTGCGACGCGGCGGCCCTCTACCTGGTCGATGAGACGACAAGCTACCTCAAGCTGCGGTCCGTTTGGGGCCTGCCCCAAGAGCGGCTGCTGTTGCCTCCCCGCGACCTGCCCCGCTGTCCCGCCGATCTGGAAGCCCTGCTGGGCCATGCCGTCGTGGTTCAAGACGCGGCCGCGCAGGCCGAGTGGCAGCCGCCCGAACCGTTTGCCGCGGCGGCCTGCCTGCCGGTATCCAGCGCCACCGCCCCCTTGGGCACGCTGTGGGTATTCGGCGGCCGGTCGCGGGACTTCAGCGATCGGGAGCTGAACATGGTCGAGATCGTGGCCGGGCGAATCGCCGTCGAGTTGGAACGCGAGATGCTTGCCGCCGCCGGCGCCGACGCCAGCCGACTCAAGCGGCAAATCGCCTCGGCCGAGCGATTGCAGGACCGCAATCTCCCGCACGTTTCGCCGCTGAGCGATCTCTGGCAGATCGCCGCATGGACGCAATCGGCCGGAGAGCTGAACGGCGAGTTTTACGATTGGTCCGTGCGGGGCGACGACTCGCTGGCCATGGCGCTGGGCAGTTCCCGGCACGAGGCGATCGAAGGCGCCATGTCGGCCGGTTCGCTCAGGGCAGCCACCCGCGCCCACCTTCACTATGCCGACGATCCGGCAGCCGTGCTGCGCCGCTTGAGCGAGTCGTTCTGGAGCGGTTCGCCCGGCGACGAGACGGCCGGGCTGCTCGTGGCCGTGGCCGATTCGCGCGCGCCGGCGGTGCGGCTGGCGGCGGCCGGCTGCCCCGCCGTGTGGAAGATCGCCGCCGGCGGTGCGACGCGGCTGGCTGAGGAGTCGCCCGCCATCGGTCTCGATCCGTTAACCCGCTACACGGTACGTGAAGAGACGTTTTCGAGCGGAGAGCTGCTGGTTGCGCTTGGCGAAGGGGCCGTCCGGATGCTGCGAGCGCAGGAACCGGCCGCCGAACAAGAGTTGATCGAGCTGCTGGGCGCGCATCGCGATCAGCCCGCCGGCATGCTCGTCGAGCTGCTGCACGACCGCCTTACCGCGCTGGCCGCCGAGGGACAGGCCGCCGACTGCACGGCGATGGTCCTCAAGTGCCGGTGACCCGTTCAGCTCGAGTGTTGCTTGTAGTACTCCGCCGAGCCGGTGAAGCCGGCGATGACGTCCTCGTTGGTCTGGCCGTCGGCGAATTGTTGGAGCCAGTAAGCGAGCCCGCCGACATCGGCGGCGCGGCCCAGATAGTGGAAATAGTCGGCGTTGATGAGCTGCGTGTTGTTCTCTTGGCTCCCCGCGATGCCCAGCGCCACTTGGCTCCGCGTGGCGCCGGCCGCCAGCTCGGCGTCCCAGAAACTCTCGCCGGCGGCATCCGCCGGCCGGCCCAACAGCAGCTTGTAAACGGCGTCGACCCAGGCGGTGTTCATACCGCCGGCGTTCGCGAAGAACTCGTCGGAGGCGACGAAGCCGGCTTCCAGTTCCTGGTCGGTCAGGCCGTTTTGCATCTGCGCCGTCCAGTAGGCGACGCCCGCGTCGTCGGCCGGCCGGCCCAACAGCTTCAAATACTCGGGCTTGATGACGAAGTTGGCGTAATACTCGGCACTGTGAGCGATCGCTTCGGCCACCGCGCTGATGGGCGTACCCGCGTCGAGCAACTGGGTCCAGTAAGCGACTCCGCCCGCGTCGGGCTCGCGGCCCAGCACGTCCAGGTAAACCGACGCCACGTAGCGAGAATTGGGCGTGTCGAGATACACGGTGGCGGGCACGCGGTGCCCCAGGCCGTCGTCGGCCACATAGGTGAAGCTGTCGCGGCCGTTGAAGCCGGGGTCGGGGGTGTAGGAGAACGAGCCATCGACATTGAATGCGAGCTGCCCGTGCGCCGGCACCTGGGTGAGCACGGCCTTGAGCGGGTTGTTGTCGTGATCGACGTCGGCGGCCAGCACGCCCGGCGCCGTGACGATCAGCGGTCTGCCGGGAGTGTAAATGTAGTCGCTGGTGCTGGTGACCGGCGGGAAGTTGACCGGGTTGACCGTGACCGAAACCGTGGTCTGGATCGAGGGGTGGCTCGCGCCGGGGTTGTTGTCGGTGGCCAGGATGGTGATGGTCGCGCTGCCGCGCTCGTAGGGCGCGTAGGTGATCGTCAGGATCTGGCCGTCGATCACGGCCGACAGCAGCGTGGGGTTGGAGTTGCCCACCACGCTCAAGGTCGGCGCCGGTTCCGGCGGATTGTTGTTTACGTCCGGATCGCTGATGTATTGGCTCAGGTTGATGACCGTCGTCACGCCGACCTGGTTCGTCTCGTTCACCACCACCGGCGGTATCGGCTGGATGACGTCGGGCGGCTGATTGACGGCGATCACATTGATCGGCACGTTGCCTATGCCCGTCGCGGGCGGCGCGGGACTGTTGCCCAGGTCGTCGACGCTGATGCCGATCGTCGTCGAGCCGGTGAAGTTGCTGGCCGGCAAGAAGAGCATGCCGTTGAGGGCCGCGTTGATGTTGGCCAGCGTGCCGCTGAAGACCATCGAGCTGCCGGTGCCGATGCCCTGGCTGAACGTCAGTCCGCTGGTCGTGCTGAGCGTCACGGTGCCGTTGGGAACGGTGATCGTCACCTGCTCGACGCCGCCGTTCACCGTGGGATCGTTATCGACGTCGCTGACGCTCACGCCGGTAATCACCAAGGCACGCGCGGGGTTCTCGGTGGTGCTGAAGGGAGCGGCCGGCATATGGATCACGGGCTTCTGGTTGACCGGGGCCACTTCGATCGAAGCGGCGTTGGTGCCGGTCATACCGCTGGTTCCCAGGTTGGCATCCGTGACGCTGACGGTGATGCTGGTGGGTCCGCGGAAATCGAAGGCCGGGACAAAGGTCAGCGGAGCGGGAGGCGTGGTCGGCGTTGTGAAACCATTGAGCACGGTATTCACGTCGGATACCAGGCCCACCAGGGTCAGCGTGCCCGTGCCGCTGCCACTCACCGTGACCGTGCCCAACGATCCGTCGCTGCGCGTGAATTGCACCGTCGTCGTGCCACTTCCCTTCACGCCCGCCACCGACAAGGTGCCGTTGGGCGCGGTGAGCACCGCGGTGACGCTATCGTTCGGCGCATCGATGTCGTAGATCGTGATCGGGTTGGGCGTCGCCGACAGGCTTGAGAAGGTCAGCGAAGTGGCGATGTCGCCGTTTTCGTTGACGGTCTGCAAGGGTGGCACGCCGATGGTCGGGGCGTCGCCCGTCGATTGCTGCAGCAGGATTTGGAACTCGGTGTACCCGGTCGAGGAGTTGGCCTGCAGTAGGTTGCCGGCCGTGTCTTTGATGCCGACCGGCGTGGCCGCGCTGAGCGCGTCGAACTTGACGCCGTTGTCGACGTAGACCGTATATTGGTTGCCCGTGGCCCACGAGCCCGTGGCGGGAATGAAATAGACGGTCTTGGTATTGGTGTCGTACTGGAAGAAATAATCGACTCCCGCCGTCAGCTTGACGCCGTTGCGGTAGAGGTCGAATCTCGTGCTGGTGACGGTGCTGTCGTCGACGCCGGTGCCGGAGTCCGTCAGTTGGATGGCGAAGTTCGCCAGCGGGCCGTCGACGAGGTGGACGACGTTGGGCGTGGGATCCTGATCGGCTGAGCCGTTGTCGATGGGGTTCGCCAGAACCGCGGTCGGTCCGGTGAAGTCGATGCTCTCGATCGCGCCGCGGCTCTTGAAGAGCGTCGAGCCCACGCCGCTGGGATTCGTCTGCGGATCGGCCGTGCGCAACTGCCCGTAGAGGTCATAGGCCGGCGCGACGGTCGGCGAGGGAGCGATGCCCGTCAGCGATTCGGCGGTCGCCAGATCCGACCGCGGATTGAGCTGATTGATGGCGCTGTCGATCGCTTTCGAGCCCGGGGCCAGGTAGAAATCGTTGCCCGCGGCGCTGGTGAAGAGCGGGTCGGTGGCCGACAGATTGTAACTGAGCAGGTCGCCGCCGTTGGCCACGGTGCCCGTCAGGTTCGTGGTGTCGTTCTGATAGACCGAACCTTCCAGCACGGTGGAGGGACTGGTGGGATCGATGCTGACGCCGGTGGCCAGGTTGGCGAAGATGTTGTTGAGAATGGTCGGGCTGACGTTGACGCCCACGTTGACGCCGACGCCCGCGGGGGTGCCGGCGCCATAGATCGTGTTGTTGAGCACTCGGGCGATCGGCACCACCGCCGTGGGCACGTTGTCGGTATTCGAGTCGCCGACCAGGCTGACGCCGCCCCGGCTGTTGCCGACCAGCAGGTTGTTGGTGATCGTGGCGCCGGGCACGACGCCGTCGGTGTTCAAGGGCTGGAAGTTCATCGGCACGCCCGGATAAGGCGTGCTGCCGCCGGCGTCGCGCGGCGCGGCCTGCACCACGATGCCGTAGTTCAGCGAGTTCGAGATGCGGTTGTCCTGGATGATCACCTGCCCTTGCAGCGGCACCACGTTCGAGTCGCCCTGGTGGTTGTAGGTAATCAGATGCTGGGTGGGGCTGATCTCGACCGAGAAGCTTTGATCGTGGTTGCCGTCGGCGTTGGCGCTCACGATGCCCAGCCCCTGGTAGCTCACCGCAAAGGCGGTGACGCTGACCCACTCCGGGTTTCCGTCGCTGACGAACTGATCGACGGCGGTGAGGGTGAAGCTGGCCGAACTCTGCCCCGCCGGAATGAGGACGGTGTCGGTGCCGTTGGCCTGCAGCACCGAACCCCGCTCCGGATCGCTGCTGACCAGCGTCACCAGCAACGGCTGGTCGGTGGGCGTGTTGCGGCTGACCGTGCCGATCATCGTGGTCGAGCCGAGGCTGGGATTCATCTGGTTGGCGGGCAGCGTGACGGTGAGGGCCGGATTGTCGTCGGCCGTGGGGAGGCCGTCGTCGCTGATGTTGACGTAGGTTCCGATGGAGTTGGTGCCCGCGGCCTGCGGCGTGAGAATCACGGTCTCTCGCGGGACGGCCAGGTCGTTGCCGCTGGCGTCCTGCAGATCGTTGACGTCGATCGTAAAGTTGGCGGAGCTCTGGCCGTCGGGAATGATCACGCTGATCGGCGGCACGACGGCCGGGTCGCTGGATTGGATGAAGACCGGCAAGTCGCCAAGCGTGCCCGACCGCGTCACCGAGCCGCCGATCACACCGGTGCCGGTGGTGGCGTTGAAATCGTCCGAGACGGTCTGCTGGTTGAGCGTGATGGTGAGGTCGCCCGCCGCGCCGATGGCGCTGGCCAGGTAAGCGCCGCGGCCCAAGGTGCCGGCCACGAGGAGCTGCGGTTGCTGGCCGGCGGGCAGGTACTGTTGCTGCCCGGCCACGTATTCGAGCGAGAGCACCGGCACGTCGGGCATCGACGCGCCATAGCGCGACCAGACGTCCGGATTGGCCGTCTGCATCTGGTACACGCCGTCCTGGGCGCCGACGTAGATCAGGTTCGTCGATGCCAACGGAACGAGGGCCACGCTGTACAGATTGATGGGCGAGCCGTTGGAGCTGACGAGGTTTCCGGTGATATTGGTGAAGCTCTGGCCGCTGTTGTTGGTCAGCCAGACGTTGCCGGCATCGTCGACGATGACGGCGGTTTGCCAGTCGGTGGGGTCGATCGCCAAGGCGCGGACGTTGCCGGCACCCGCGGTGCTGGCGTAGTTGGTGGCCACCACGGCCCCGCCTTGCGCCGACCGCATGTAGACCTGCTTGCCGATGCCGATCCAGAGCACGCCGGTATCGGCCTGTCCGTTCAAGCTGCCGCCGTAGGCCAGGGCGGCGCCCTCCAGCGCGCCGGCGCCGGCGCCGCCCACACCCAAGCTGGTGAGCGTCTGGCCGCCGTCGAGCGATTCGTAAACGGCGTTCTGGCCGCCGATCAGCATCTGCTTGGGATTGAGCGAATTGAGCACCACCGTGGTCACATACGGCAGGCTGGGATCGGTCTGGTAGAGAGTCAGGTTTTGGGCGGTGACCACCAGCGCCGGGCTGGTGGTGTTGATCAGGTTGCCGTTGGCGTCGTAGGTGCTGGCCTGGAAGCCGCCGGGGCCGCCGCCCAAGAACGACGAGCTGGTATAGCGAATGGAGGTTCCGGGCGTGCTGTTGTCGACCGCCACGGCGCCGCCGTTGAGCTGGTTGACCTCGTTGTAGACGGTGCTCGTGGACGACTTCTGCTCGGCGGTGCCCGTGTCCTGCGTGCCGGCGATGACCGTGTTGGTGTTGGTGTCATAGGCGACGTCGTGGATTTCGGTCGCGTCGAGATTGCCGATCAGCGAGGTCCAGGCGCCGGTGCTGGTGGTGGGATTCGAGAGTGCATAGACGCCGCCGTCGTCGGCTTCGACCAGCTCGCCTCCCAGGAACGTCATGCCGCGCGAATCGGAATGGGGAGCGCTGTGATTGGCGGTGTAGTTGTCGGTGATCGGCGTCCACTGGCTGCCGGAAGGACGAGAGGCGTCGCCGCGGAACAGACGGCCGGTGAGCGCCACCGATCCGACGGAGTTGGGGAACACCGTGAGACTGTCGCCGCCGACGTAAACCACGTTGGGATTGGTGGGGTCGGCCACGATCGAGAAGTGAATGATCTTCTGCCCGCCGGGCGCGTTGGAGTCGCTGCCGCCTTCGGGGTTCAGCCCGTAGAAGGTGCCGTTGATGTTCGTCGTCGGCAGGTCCATGGCCGTCCAAGTGGCGGCCGACAAGCCGGTGGTCGGCGAACGATAGATGGCGGCCAGATTGGTGGCTCCGGTGGCCGCGTTGAACTTTTCATAGCCGAAATAGACGGCCGTTCCGTTGTCGGCGATGCGGAGGTCGTCGCCGCTGGGATTCGCGTTCAAAACCAGGCCGGTGGGCGTGACATTGGCCCAGGTGCCGCCGTTGTCGTCGCTGGTAAAGATGCCTTGTCCGAGCACCGCGACGTAGAAGCGTTTGGGATCGGCCGGGTCGCCCACGAGATCGCTGACGGGCCCGGCCGGCAGCCCGGAGTTCGCCTGGCTCGAGACCAGCACCCACGTTCCTCCGCTGTCGGTGCTGCGCAACAGGCCGACGGTGCCGCTGTTCGCGGCGGTGCCGGCCATGATCACGTTGTCGCGCTCGGCCACGCTGGTGATGTTCTGCCCCACGGGAGTGACCGCCGAGGAAGCGTTCGGCGTGATGACCTGCCAGCTTGCGCCCCCGTCTGGTGAGGTCATGACGCCGATCAGGTTGCCGCCGGTATTGGCAAAATCGCTGACGTGGCCGACCCCCGCGATGAGATTGTTGTAATTGAACTGCCCGTTGGTCGTACCGAACTGGAGATCGCTGATCGAGAGCGAGTCGACGGACTGGCCGTCGGTCAACGGGGTCCAGGTCGGTCCGCCCGGCGCGTTGGCGTTGGTGGTCTTCCAGATGCCGCCGTTGACGGCGCCGAGATACATGGTGTTCGGCTCGTTGGCGCTGGCGGGCGGCGCCAACACGGTCGAGACGGCGCCGTCCACCGGATTCGTCAAGTTGCCCGATAGGTCGGTGACGTTCGTCACGCGGCCGCCGGTGATGGTGGTCGGGCCCACCGGCTGCCAGAGAGGAGTACCCAGTTTCGGATCGGAGTCGTTGTCGTCGTTGACGGTGATCGAGGTGGTACCGGGATTGAAGTTCAATGCGGAGGCGACGAAGGTCACGTTCACCGGCTGCGTGCGCAAAATGTTGTCGTCGACGGCCGTGACGGGAATGGCCGCCGACGTCGATCCCGCCAGAATCGTCACGGTGGCGGGCACCGTGGCCGACGCCGGATCGAGACTCGTCAGGGTCACGACGAGGGGCACATCGGTCGGGGTGTTGCGGCTGACCACAAGCTGGGCCGCATTGGCGCCCGCGTTTTCGGTGATGATCGCGTTGGAAGGCGTCGATACGCTCAGCGTCAGCGTGGGGAGGGTCGTCGAATTATCGACCACGTCCAGCGTGTCGGCATTGCTGCCGTAGCTTTTGGCCGTGGCGACGATCTGCACTTTCTGCGGCCCGTCGGCCAGCTCGGGACCGTTGACGCCGACCGTCTGCTCGACCTCCTGGATGGTCAGGGTGGCCGAAGTTTGCCCGGCCGGAATCAAGACGGTCGTGGACGAACCGAGCAGGGTCTGGCTGGTGGGATCGATGAATTGGACGTTGGTGCTGGGTTTCCCGTCGACCACGTCGAAGGCGGAAACCGTCACCGAGACCGGGTTGGCCGGAGAACCGCTGCGGCTGACCGTGACGGTGGTCGTGGCCTGGTTTCCTTCGACGAGCGTGTGGCTGCCGACGCTGGTGGTGAGCGTGCCGACGAGCGCCTGAGGCGACGTGAGCGAGCTTACGCCGAACAAGTTGACGCGGCTGCCCGTCACCACGGTGGCGCCGTTGACCGTGTTCTGAATGGTGCCGGCGCTGGCGCCGACCAGGGTCGTATTGCCGTTGACGGCGGCGGCGATGTTGGCCGCCACCTGGGCCGCGGTCGAGGTGGAAGAGTACGGTACAGCCACATTGCCCGGCGCGACCGACGTGTTGTCCGTGCTGAGATGGAACTGGAACGTCACCGTGTGGCCCGTGGCGTCGCTGACTTGGAACGTCGCGCCGTCGGTCAGCGCGGCGCCGGCGGGCGCCAGAATGCTGAAGGCGTTGGTCAGCCGGTCGTTGGTGTCGTAGGAGTGGACCAAGGAGATGTCGGGCGACGAATTGCCGACCGAGACGCCGTATTCGGTGCCGCCGCGGATATCGAGTTGGTAGGGGCCGGCGCCGCCGAGGTTCTGCGTGGGGGCGTTGGGATTGGGGCTTTGTGGGACCGTGAAGTACTGCGTGTTGGCGCTATTGTTGGTCACCATTTCGCCCCGTTCGGCGAAGCCGACGGTCACATCGTCGACGTAGAAACCTTCGTGCTGGTTGTTCTGGCCGCGCACGGGGTTGTTGTAGTTGCCGAACTTGTCGCCGGGCGTGCCGCTGGTGACGGGGCCGAGGGCGCCGGCACTGCTGAAGTCAAACCGCAACATGAGCTTGCCCTGGCCGGCATAGTTGCTCAGGTCGATGCGGGCCTGCCGCCACTCGCCGGTGCCGTCGAACAGTTGCTGCACCTGCTGCCGCGGATCGACGACCGGCACGCCGTTGAGCGTGGTGGCCGGCGTCGTGGCCGAAGCGCTGTCGAAGCCGGGCAACTCGCTGGATTGCGAGTTCTGCCGATTGGCCAACGGACCGCTGCGCGGGTCGGTGGCGGCGTTGTATGCGGTGCTCGTCGGATCGTTGGTCGCTACCTCGCTCCACGTGTTGCCGCCATCGGTCGAGACCATCACCCGTGCGCTCGATTTCCAGGGGTTTTTCGCGGTGATGCCCGAGTCGAGGTAGTAGTCGAAATACAAGGTCGGCAAATCGCCGGCGTTGTAATTGGCCAGGCTGAAGCTGTTGGTCTGCAGGCTGCCCAACGCGCCGCCCGGCAGGTTGTAGGTGCCGTAGACGTTGTTGGCGCCCGTCGCCGCCGAGACGTTCGTGGCGTAGTCGGCCGCGCCCGGCTGAAGCGAAGTGCCCGTCGAGCTGTCGATGACGCCAGCCGCATTCGGGTTTTCCAGTCCGAAGTAGTAGCTCAGGTTGCCGGCGGACGGCTGGTTGGCCGACTGCGAATTGCGGCTGTTGTCGGGCGCCGTGTTGATGCCGTGGCCGGGGTCGTTCGCGCGGGCGTCGGTCACGTGCCAGAGGTTGTAATCGAGCGTCGAGAACGCCAGGCCGGTTACATTCGTGGTGCCCAGCGACACGCTGCTGAGACCGCCCGCCAGCACGTTCTGAAACAGGCCCGACGTATTGAAGACGTATAGCCGGCCCGTGGCATCGACGCCGAACAGGTCGTTGGCGTAGGCGCCGTTGGAGACGTCGGGCGGGCCGGCCGTCAGGCTGGTGAAGTTGATGGTGTTTCCGTTGGCGTCTTTGAGGGCCGCGATGAACTGCAGCGAGGCCGCACCCGAGGGATTGTTGATCAGATACAAGCCGCCCTTGTTGGTGATGGCGTAGAGCTGGCTGCCGATCGAGGCCAGACCGGTAATCTGCTCGGGAGGCGAGACGCTGGCCGGCATCAGGTCGTTGCCGAGGTAGGGCGAGGGGTCGGCGCCCCCGCGCGGCATCGCCGTCGTGAGCCCGATCACGGCGCCGGTGTTGGGATCGAGTTGGTAGAGACCGTTCGTGAAAGCCGAGTTGGGCGTATAGGGATCGCCCGGATAACTGGCGATCGCAAACAACTGTCGCGTGATGCCGTTTTGCACGTAAGCCATGGCCTGGACTTGCACGCCGATGTTTTGGGCCGCCAGCCCATTCGGCGCGTTGGTCCGGGTGACGATGCCTAGTGAATCTGTGCCGACCTGTGTGGCGACACCCGTCCCCGTGTCGATTTGGTCCCACTGGCCCGACGTGAAGTCGGTCGTGCCGAGCGTCAGGCCAAACAACTCGCCGTCGTTGCGCATGGCCATGCCGTGGAAGCCGCTGCCGCTGCCGGTGAGCGGGCCGACGTCGGTTTCCAGCGATCCGCTATATGGATTGACGGTTTCGAGGTGCCCCGGCTGAAGCACGCCCGACGCATTCTTGTAAGGCGACTGGCTGACGAACAACACCACGTTGCCCAGCGTGAACGGCACGGCGCTGGTGTTCAACGATGCGATTTGCTGCGTTTGCTGCGGCGTGGCGACGATCGGCGCCGTGGGGATGAAGTTCGTGGCGCTGGTGTCGACCGTGCCGTTGAACAGCGGCGTCAGGCTGCTGGCGGGCTGGGCCGTTTCGCCGCCTTGGCTGCCGATGTGGTCTTCGGCCACGCGATTGACCGAATCGATCGGCTCGAGCCGGACCTCGGCGTTGGCGCTGCCGGCGGTGAAGGTGCCGTCGATCGCCGTGGGCAGCGAGGCGCTGGAGCTGATGGCCACATAGTAGGTCTCGCTGGTACCGCCCTGTTCGCCGGCCGGCAACTGCACGCTGCCGACGAACGGATCGTTCTGTCCCATCGAGCCGTTGGTCAGCTCGCTCAGACCGTTGGCGGCGCCGGGCACCGACTGATCGTCGGCCACATTCGAATTGCGGCCGATGTAGATCAACTGGCCGGCGGAGTTGTAGACCGAGATCGTGGTGTTGGCCCGTTGCAGGCCGTCGGCGTAGTCGATGTCGAACATGGCCGCGAACGTCTTGTCGGCCGCCGTCGAGCCTTGCAGCAGTTGCACCAGGTTGTAGTTGACGCTGAACGTGTACCAATCGACCTGCGTCGACAGGCTGGCGTTGTTGGCCGACGGAGTGAGGCTGCCCGACACGCTGATGTTGTTTTGATCGGTGGCCAGCAAGTTGCCCAGGTTCTGGGCGGTGGGCAGCGGGTTGGGCTGAGTGGCCGCTGACGCATCGGTGGTGGAGGCCGGGTTGGTGGCCTGGCCGGAGGTGGCGATCAGCGGCGAGTGGTCGGGCAGGCCCTGCACCGTGATGCCGTTGGTCGCATAGCGGATGTCGGCGTATTGGACCGTCGAGCCGGGCGGCAGCGGCGCCTCTTGCAGGCCGATCGTCAACTGATAAGCCCCGCTGCTCTGGCCGCCTTGGAGGTTGTTGATGTTGGCTCCCAGGCTGCGGACGCGCACGAAGTATTGGTCGGTGCCGCTGGCGCTGCCACCGGAGGGCACCGGCAAGATCACCCGGAAGCCAGGATCGTGCTGGTTGGTGCTCTCCAGGTTGCGCTGGCCAGGGTCGGCCAAGCTGCCGGGACTGTAGAGCGTATCGCTCAAGCCCGGATTGGCCGGATCGTAGTTGCCGTTCAACAGCGTGCTGCCGGCCAACGGTTGCGCCAGGTTGCCGGGGAAGCCGGTTCCCGTGGGAGGCGCCGTCGTCAGCAGGCTGGGATTCAGGGCCTCCTGCGAGGCATCGTTGCTGCGGGCCAGCACGGTGCCGTTGGCGTCGACCAGTTCCAGCACGGAGTCGAGTCCGGGTGAGGTGTTGCCCAGCGACATCCAGACCTGGGTGCCGGGCTGCGCCTGGAACGAATAGACATCGGTGTCCGAGGGAGCGTCAGGGCTGATCGTGCCGTTGACGACAAAGCCGAGCCGCTGGTTGTCGTCGCCGCTGGTGAGGTTGGGCGCGAGCTGCCCCAGCGGCTGGGCGGTGGTAGGCGTGCCGTTGCTGTTCACTCCGCCCGTGTAGGCGGGTTCCGTCTCGTTGACTGTGGCAACGTTGTTGTCGTTGCTGTACTGATCGAGCGTGATGCCATTCCAAGCGCCGGCCGACGCTCCGCCGGCAGTGACGCCACCCGCACCGACCGACTGCGTACTGAAGTGCAGGTCGGTCATCAGCACGCCGGAATCGTAGAGGTCGTCCGAGGCGTCGGCGATGGCAATGGTCAGCGTGTTGGCGCCTGGCTGGACGGGGAACGACGCCACCAAGCCAGAAGTCAGACCGTTATACTCGATGTTATAGGGTGACTTTCCAGTCGCGGGATTGACCGAATTATCAAGGTTGAAGAAAGCGCTATTGATCGAGACCAGGTTGCCTTTGGAGTCATGAATGAAGTTGGTTGTTTGGTCCCCATTGATGAATCCTGCCAGGATGTCATTAAACGGCGAGCCGACGAAATCGGGATATTCCTCGCTGCCGAATTGAAATTCGAACTTGCCCGATTTAATGCCGGAGTTGGGATCGACCGTAAAGTTGATCGTAAGTTCGTTGGCATCGTTCGTCGCAGTGCCACCAATCAGGGCTGACAGGCGGGGATCGCCGGGGCCGTTCCACGCTCCGGTCCAATCGGGACTGGTATTCTGGTCCGGAATTTGAGCATTGCCGGTTGTTAGAATCGTTCCCATCTGCGGTATCTGCAGCGGCACGCCATCGCCGTTCGCGTAGGTGCCCTGCTGAATGGGGTTGGCCGAGACCAGTGAGGAACTGGTGATCGTCACGCCGGTGGCAAGCGGCCGCAGCAACATGGCGTTGACCAGAGTCGCGGCAGTGGTCGTGGTCGTGACGGCGAGCTGCTTGCCGGAGGGTGGGAAAGTCGGTATTCCCGATGTGTTGACGTTGCCGCCGACACCCGTGTTGTTGCTGTCGTATTGCGTGCGACCATCCGGCGTCAGGCCCGCGCCTGCGGTCGAATCGGTGAGCGCCGTCAGGATCACGGGGTGGTCCGGCATGCCGAGCACTTGCACTGAGCCGCCGACGCGATTGGTGATGTCGAGCGGCGTACCGGTCGCCGTAAAGCCGGCATTTTGACCCGATAGCTTGACAACCAGACTTGCGGAAGAGCTGCTTTCCAATTTCAACCCCCCCGTGGTGTCGACATTGGGCACCACGATCGGCCCCTCGACCACGTGGACGATGTCCGTATCGTCCCAGACCGACGGCGTATCGAGCGTGCCGGGCCTGACCAGCATGCCGTTGATAGCGACGTGGTTCAACGTGTTGCCGATCTTGTTGAGCCGGACTAGTGGACCGTCGTTGGTATCGAATTGCGTGAAGCGGTCGATGGATCCCGTGCTGCGGCCCCAGTCGGGCACAATGGCGGACGTCAACGAATCGGCGTTGATGCTGATCGTCGCTCCGTCATTGTTTTCAAAGACGTTGTTCACAACGACTGGCTGTGCGCCAAGCACGTAGATGGCCGCCGCATCGTTGCCTTCCAGATCGCCTCGCGAACCCGTGGCCAGCCCGCTGGCATTGTTTTCAATCGTGCTGTCGGCGATGCGCACGGTAGCCTGGTGAATTTCCACGGCGTCGAACGAATCGGAATTGCCGTTCACCGTCGACTTGCCGCCCGCGTAGGCGACGAACGTGTAATCGAGGCTGCCGATCGAAGTGGGCGAGAAATAGAGGCCCGCCCAATCGCCGGGAGCCGCCAGATTGGCTGAGGCCGACGTGCTGGTGCCGATGCCATCGGTAGCGAAAGTGCCTCCGCCGCCATAGCCGTTGTCGCGAAGCGAGGTGAACACGATCGGTTGGCTCGCCGTGCCTTCAGCGATCAAGTTCGCGCCGGTCTGGGTTTCGATGCGCGCCGAGTTGAGTTTCACCGTTACGCCCGGAAGAATATCGAGGCGAGCGCTCTGGCGGGCTGTGTCGTCCAACGCCCCGCCGGGATTGCCTTGTAGCATCAAATTGTCCGACAAGACGTAGGGCATATCGGTTGCCGTCCAAACCGCATCGACGGCCAACGATTGGGACGCTTGCGTGACGGAATCTTGCGTGCGCACAAAGAGGCCGTTCAGCGTATTGGCGACGACGTTTGAGGTCACGCTCAACGGCGAGGCAAAGTAGCCGGTCGCCGACTCGACTAAGGAAACCTGGTTGCCGTTGACGACTGCGTCGGCGGCGATTCCGGCCGTGTTGATCGCAGCCGCGGTTTCGGTGGCGACGGTCGTGTTCGAATCCGCCACGGTGTACGTGATCGCGATGTTGCCCGTGGTGACAGGAGTCGTGTCGGTACTGAGATGGTACTGGAAGGTGAGCGACGCGCCTGTCTTGGGGTTGTTGATGACGAACGTCGTCCCATCGGTGATCGCGCGGGCGGCCGACGTGCTCAACGTACTGGAACTGACCGCCGTGACGCCGGCGCCTTGAATGTTAGTGAACTGGAAGCTCGTCGCCCCGCTGAGTACCACTTGGTAGAACGTCACCCCGGACAACGTATGGCTGGCCGTGACGGCCGAGACGCCGATGCCCGCGGCGTTGATGGCGGCCGTCATTTCGCTGGCCACGATGGCCGCGGTGTCTCGCGCGGTGTAGGTGACGCCGATGTGGCCCGCGGCGGCCGCGCCGGTATTGAACTCGAAGGTGGCCTGCACGCCGGTCGCCAGATTGACGACCACAAACGTTTCGCCGTTGGTGACCTGGGCCCCGGTCGGCGCCGTGAAACTGTCGGGCGTCGAGGCGATCACGCTCGAGGCGCCCGAAATGCTCACCTGGGCGCTGCTGGCCGCCGCGCTGGCCGTGACGCCGATCGCCGCCGCGTTGACGGCGCTGACGATATTGGCGGCAACTTGCGCGGCCGTGTCGGGAGGCACCGCCGGAAGCGTGCCGACCGCCGGTTTGCCCGGATTGAAGAGCGCCGGATAGTTTCCGTCCGGCAGCTTTACGCCCAGCG
>Ga0307372_10003364_pt1 | contig 25576 bp, 23 predicted proteins | sample OX1MG_FD_202533 | JGI IMG/M metagenome (GOLD analysis project Ga0307372, IMG submission 202533) | Soil microbial communities from Risofladan, Vaasa, Finland - OX-1 | ecosystem: Environmental > Terrestrial > Soil > Coastal area > Acid sulfate soil | place: Finland: Risofladan, Vaasa | collected...
CTCTCCTCAACTGTGATCTCGCCCGCCCGGATCTTCTTACGCAAGACGGAGCCGACCTCGGCCCAACAGAAGGCGGGTGCCACGACTCGTCCCCCGACCGTTACTTCCGCCACGAGTCGGGCGGCTTTGTCACTGCCCTCCTCGGCCACGAGCGCCTTGATCCAGACGCCGGCGTCCAGGCAGACGACGTCAGCCACGTCGGCCGTGGCCTTCGCGCAACTCTCGAATGAGAGGCTCAGAAGGCGCCCCCACGCGACCCTGCTGGCGCATGCGGCCGATACGCTCAGACATGCGGGCCAGAGCCCGATTCGCTCGGCGTCGATCGAGCGCTTCGGCCACGGCGTCGACGACGAGTTGGTTTATCGACTCCCCGGCGGACCGGGACTCCAACTGAGCATCGGTGGCGAGATCGTCCGGAAACCGGATGGTGATGGCGCGCATAACTGGATAATGGTATCAACTCGGCGCACCGGGTGTTGCCACCGAGTTCGAAGGACATCTACGATGCCCCGCCACAGCCTTCGACGGGCCGGCCGCTTCTTAGGGGCGTTTTCCGCCTGAGTCGGGCAGAGCCAGAACCTTCACGCCCAGACGTCTAGCAACGCCGGCGAGGGCGGGATCGGCGGTCGCCAGGCCAGCCCCCAGGACCGAGCTGGCGGCGAGTGCGATGCAGTCGGCAAGGGAGATGGCAGCTGTCCGGCGTTGGTAATGCCCGGCCCTGATCTCGCCGGCCAGGTTGCCAATCGATTGGTCGACGGGGACGACGCGCATCCCACCCGCGGTGAGGGAGGCGAGGCTAGCTTCGACGTCCTGTCGCGAACGCCGCGCCGGCCGCACCAGCTGGTCGATGACCTCGGCAAGGTTGACAGCGGTGAGCCCGGTGTCTCCCTTTCGCAATTCCGCCTCAACCTCTGAGGCGGCCGGTTCTCCGGCCAAGGCGGCGATGACCGCATATGCGTCGAGGATGGTGTTCAATCGCTGTCCCCGTGAACCTTCGCTTCGCGCCGTTCCTCAGCGCGAGCCCGCGCTCGAAGTCGCTCGGACGTCAATCCCGAAGGCAGTGGCAGGGAGCCGATAGCTGCGCTGATGGGATCGGCCGGGAGCGGTCGGAGCACGAGTTCGTCACCGCCCGAGTCCTCGAGCAAAACGTTGTCGGTCGCCCATCTTCGTCGGACTGCCGCTGGAATGGAGATCTGGCCACCACGCGTAATGCGAGTTCGCAGCTTCATGAAACTACTGTATCTCATGCAGCGCCGATCTAGCATGATCCTTGCGGCGTATAGCACCGAAAGTTCGAAAGACGTCTCCGACACCCGTCCGCCAAACTCGTGCAGGAGCAGGCGGCGAACCTCAAGCCGGTTGCTGACCTCATTCGGCGCCTGCCGAAGAGGCTCGATATCAAGTACTGGGTTGGTATCAAGAAGCTGCTGTAGCATCCGCCTCATGGCGGTGAAGGTGCGCATTCCTATCGAGCTGTACTTCGACGAAGAACTCCATACGTGGCATTTCCACGTCGATGAGCCACGAATCAGCGGTGGCGGGCAAACCACGCTCGGCGAGGCTCGGGGGGCAGCAGCGAAGGCGGTAGCGTTTGCCCTGGATGGGTCAGGGCGATCCTCTGGCGCTGGGCGTGTCGAGTACTTGGAGGTCGCCGTCGGCTCTTAGGCGGTTCCCTCGGTCGGAGTGGGCCAGCGGGACGCCTGCGCCAAGAAAGTTTGAAAGACGTCTACGATGCCCCGCCCCGCCGACTTCCGGCTGGTGATTTACACCGGTCGGCGCGGTGGCAATTCCACGACGACGGGGTGAGAGAAGGCGAAAGTCGTCATGCTGGAATCCACGGTCAGCAAGGCTTGAACCTCACGGTCGCCGTCCGCGGTCATCAAGACTATGGCGTCAACGTACGAGAACGCCTGGTCTACGTACTTGGTCAAGAGCTCACGCGCCCTCTCATAGCAGTCGTCGGGCGATTTGCGAACGGAGAAGAGCTCGGGGGCCGTGTCCAGCATTAAGAACGCCGCCAGCGCCACTCGGGAGTCTCGGCGTCCGCTGATCTGTCGGTCATACCGAAGCTTGGTGAAGGCCTCGCCTGCAACGGCGTCGGGGACCACCAGCTTGATTCCGTCGCGGCGAGCATTAGCAATGGCTGCGACAGCCCAGCGATGGTGGCTGTCGCCCCGGTTCAGCGCCGCGATCAGAAGGCCGGTGTCGGCGACGGCGCTCAGCGCGCGTAGACCGTCTTGTCGACCGTCTCTGAAAGATCAGCCGGACCGTCGATCAGTCCCAGGTACGCCAGCAGCGGGTCGGCTTCGCCAAGTTCAGCCGCGAGCCCTACCTCGACGAGGTGCGCGATAAGCCGGCTCTGGCTGGTGCCACGTCGCCGCGCGGCCGACCGGAGTCGCTCGTCCAGCGACTGCGGAAGTGTGATGTTCTTGCGGACGTGTGTCGCCACCGCCTAAACATACACACTGCGAACGAATCCATGCGCCAGTTAGAAAAGTATCTACAACGTTCATGGACGGAGCTCGTGATCAGCCGCCAACGCCGTCTCGCGACATCTTTGGATGAGATATCTGCTCGACACCAACGCCTGCATGGCCTTGATAAACGGCAAGCCCAATACGGTGCGCGAGCGGTTCGCGCGAGCTGCCGAGTCTGGGGACACGGTGGCAACCTCAACGGTGGTTGTTTTCGAGCTCTGGTACGGAGTGGCCAAGAGTGCGCGTCAGGAGGCACCTTCCTCGGGGCGGTGACCATCGAGTTCAAAGATATGTTTGGCCTGGTCCACTCCGCGCGGCAGCCAGTAAAGATCGCGAGCGGGCGCCAGTGCGTCCAGGCGACAGGCTCGACATGCTCCGCGTGGTGTATGGTGGTGTAGGCATGCGCACGAACGTGGATCTCAACGACCGCCTCGTTGATGAGGTGATGCGCCGCTACCGCCTCAGGACCAAGCGCGAGGCTGTCGACCTGGCCCTGCGTCGTTTGATTGATGAGCCGTTCGAACCGCATGAGGCACTGGCGTTAGAGGGATCGGGCTGGGATGCCAACCTTGAGGAGTTGCGCGAATCGCGAACGACCCCGAGCTGATCCTGGTCGATACCTCCGCTTGGGTCGAATTCCTACGCGGCACCGGAAGCCCAGTGGCGATTCAGCTCAGAGGTCTCCTGAACGACCGGGCACCGCTTGCCACTACGGAGCCGATCGTGATGGAGGTGCTTGCCGGCGCCCGCGACGACAAACATCTCCGCCTTCTCCGCCAGCTCGTCCTCGGCGGCCAGTTGCTCCCTGTTCGCGGGCTGGCCGACTACGAAGAGGCCGCGGCTGTTTATCGCACCTGCCGCCGAGCCGGGCTGACCGTCCGGCGATTGGTCGACTGTCTGACAGCCGTCGTTGCGATCGATGCCAACGCCACGCTGCTGCAAGCTGACAGCGACTTTGCGCTCATCGCACAGCGAACCGCGCTTCGTCTCCTGCCGCCGACCGGCTGACCTCCACGATCGCCAGACTCCGAAAAGTGTCTACGATGCCCCGCCAGTTTTCAAAATCGGCGTTCACGACCCCAGCCGCGGCGTCGGCCCCGTCCGCGTCGCGGGAGGACGTCGTTTAGGGAATCTGAGGAGTCGAGCAGGGCTATGACGACGCTGGCTTCGGGTGCGTGGTATCGCTGCGGAGGTGGAAGTCGATCATGAGCAGGTCGGACTGGATCGACCATCGGTGATCAACTGCGATGGTCTTCATACGGTGAACCAGAGCTCGCTCACCTCTCGGGTCGGGGCAGTGGATGATCGGGTCATGGGCCACGTATGTGCCGCGATTAGCTATGCGCTCGGTTGCTGATCCGGCCCCCCCGAGAGTTCAAAAGACGCCTAGGACCCCCCGAGTACGCGCGGATGAACGCGAGGTACTGCTCTTGGGGTGAAGCGCGGCGTTGCACCGTTGTCGATCCTTGCATCTTGGTGCCATGATGCGAATATGTCCAAGGTGCGAACCACCGTCACACTGGACGACGAGGTCCTGAAATGGGTCAAGGTGCGCGCCGCTCGCCTTGGCCTTGCGGATAGCCAAGTAATCGAGGACTCCCTTCGTCGCGATCTGGGCTTGGCGTTACTGGACCGTCTCTGGTCTCGGGACCAGATGCCTGAGGAGCAGGCCACCCGCTTGGCGGTGGAAGCGCAGCACGCGACGAGGCCCCGTCGCCGTCGGGAGGTGAGGGCTGTCTTCGACGTCAGCGTTCTCATCTCCGCGCTGCTGTCCAAGCGGGGCGCGCCGGGTCGCCTGGTGGCAGCGTGGCTCGACGGTGTCTTCGAGGCGGTCGTCTCTGATGCACTGCTGGCGGAGTTTCACCGGCACGACCATCTGGGTGATCTCGCCCAATCGGTGTCAGAGGCGCGATCTCAGGCCTCCCACTGATCCGAACTCTTCGGCTGCGTCCCTGCGATCTTGTACGACCGGCGTGACCTCCCATTACGAGTCTGGGCGCGCCGCGGACGGCCGTTGAGCCCCGCGAACTGTCCCGCGGCTGGACCAGCTGTTCGCCGACTCCCAGCTTGCCCGGGTGCGAGCATGGTGAGGCTACGCCAGGACCTTTCGAACTACCTCTTCCAGGCCCTATTTGAGCGTGTACGACATGGCTCCCGGTAGCACGAAGAAGTAGAGGAGGCCGATCAGGATCAGATAGCCGAGCAGGACCAGGGTCCAGCCCATGTTGTGCCTGATCACAGCCCCTTCGTTGCGGACGTAGGTGGTGGTCGAGACGCCGACGCTGGCCGTCTGCGGAGCCACGGGCTTGCCCACCTCGGCGCCGACGGAGTTGAGCGAGGGCAGAAGCAAAAGCGGCGCACCCAAGATCCGGCCCACGGAGAGCTGGAACGCGCCGAAGAGCACGTTGGTCGAGGTGTTGCTCCCGCTGAGCGCGACGCCGATCCAGCCCAGCACGGGGGCCAGCACGATGAACCAGAATCCGATTTTCGAAAACCCAAAGGCCATGGTGTTCGACATGCCGGAGTAGATGAATACGTATGCCAGTCCGAAGATGAAGAAGCCGACCAGGAGGGCCCCCCACATCTGCTGGAAGGTCTTGCGGAAGACGGCGGCGAGCACACCGGCTCCCGGCCTTAGCACGAGCACCATCACGATCCAGGAGGCGAGGATCGCACTCCCCGCCACGAAGGGAGCCCACACGAAGGCGGTCACAACCTTCTTTCCGGTGAGAGAGGACAGGGACGCCACGCTGGCCTTAAACGGGATGAACTTGGGCAGAGCCGACCAGGGTCCCGTCCACAGGACCACGACCACGATCAGGATCAGGAAGGGCAGCAGGGCGAGGAACACTTCGCGGCCCGTCATGGGTCGGGCCTGAGGCGTCGCGCCGCCCCCGATGGGGGCCGGGGCGCTCGCCGAGCCCGGGATGATCTCGACTCCTCCGTAGCCCAGGATGGTGCGGGGGCGCCACACCTTCAAGAGCAGTAGCAGGGCTCCAAAACAGACCAGGGAGCCGATCACGTCCGGCAGGTAGGGGCCGAGGAACTGTGAGGTTGGATACTGCCCGGCGACATACGCCAGGCAACCGACGACGCCCAGCGGCCATCCTCCCTTGAGCCCCTTCCAACCGCTGACCAGGTAGATGAGGACGAATGGGGGCAGGATGGCCAGGATGGCCACCAGGCGCCCGATAGAAGCCGAAAGTTCAAGCAGGGGGATCTGGGTCACGGCGGCCAGGGCGATGATCGGCGCCCCCAGCGCGCCATAGGATACGGGGGCGTTATTCGCGATCGCCGCCACTCGAATGGCGTCGATCTCGACCACGCCGAACCCGATCAGGAGCGGGGCCACCACCGCCCAGGGATAGCCGAACCCGACCAGGCCCTCGAGCAGCGCGCCGAAGGCCCAGGCGAGAAGGATGGTCTGGATTCGGATATCAGCCGTGGCCTGGGAGATGAGCCAGGTCTTGAAACGGTCGAAGTTTCCGGTCAGTTGGAGGGTGTTGAAGATGATCACGCCCCAAAAGGTGATCCAGTCCACGTTCCACACGCCCGTGGCCGACCCGTAGAGGTATGCGTGCACCGCCTCTGACACCGGGGCCTGCCAGACCAGGGCTCCGAGCAGGAACGTGACCACGGACCCGATCAGGACCGACAGCCAGGCAGTGACTCGGAACACGGCCAGCATGACGAGCAGGAACGCCACTGGGACGAGGGCTAAGACCGTGGACAGGAACACATTGCCCGCAGGATTCAGGATCTGGTGATGGATGGCCAGAAGGATCATTCTGCTTCCCCCCCCGATTTAATCCGTGGTGGCGAAAACTTACTACCGCGCCCCAAAAGAGGCAACAACCATTTCTTGGCTCGGTGCTTCCCTGCCTTAAGCCCCGATCAGACGCCGACGCCAGAGCTTGTGGCGCCCGCCCAGCGGCGCAGGGCATCCAGCTCACGCCGGCGCAGCCGGCGAGCAGCTGAGGGCAGGTCGGCGCACTCCAAGCGCTGCTGGGTAAGGCGGGTGAGCTCGGCGATGACCGCGCCCAGCCGGCCGGGGTCGACCTCGCCCGCGATCGCCGAGTAGCGGGCGTAAGCGCCTCTGGCGCAACCGCCCTCCAACTCCACTCCGATCGCCCAATAAACCGCGTCCCCCAGGCCCGAGCCGTCGGCCGCCTCGGCCCAATCGCACAGCGCCAGGCGCCGGCCGGGGAGGAGGAACAGGTTGTCCGAACGCACATCCCCGTGCGCCAGCGGGCCGCCGCCGCGGGCCGCCGCCAGGTGCATCTGCGCCAGCCCGGTGGCGACCGCCTGCACGGCGTCCGGCGTCCACGGCGGCGGCGGCCCAGAGGGGCCCAGATCCTGCATCAGAAGGCCTCGCCAGCCCGCGGCCTGGAAATGTCCGCACAGCTCAGGGCGCCAGGGGGCGAGCTCGGGTCGCGTCGCATAGAGTTCGATCTCGCGTTCCAGTTCGGCCGGCCAGTCGAGGCGCCCGTCGACGGCGGCCGGAGGTGCGGCCTTCAAGACCAGGGGCTCTCCCCTCGCTCGGATCAGCCTCAGCACCACCTGGGCCGTGCGTCCGCCGCACAGGGGCTGGATCCCCACGATCGGTCCGACCCCATACGCCTCGACCTGGGCCAGCAGGGGCTGCAGTCCCGCCCTGATGGACCTCCAGTCAGCGATCATGGCGCTCGTCGGCGGGGGCGGGCAGAGCTCAATCGGCGCGTCGCCGCTCCCCTCGTATCGTGGGGCCGCGGGTCGAAATTCCACCCGCGGGGGGCGGCGGCGGTGTGCTCCTGCCAGTATTCCGCCTCAGGCCGGCGGCTCGGGCAGAGTCCGAAATCCGTCCTCCTCCCACTCCAGGGCCTCTTTGATGGAGGCCTGGAACTCCACCGTGCGCGAGGGGTCGACACAGGCCACACGGGTACCCTCGCCGTGCACCAACTCGAGCTGGGCAGAGTCTCCCAGGCGCTGCAGTAACAGGTCGCGCACCCGGTCGCGGGCGACGTCGCAAACCATGATCTCGTTCGGACTCTTGACTGTGCACATGGGGTCTCTCCTCTTACAGACGACTGTGGCCGGGAAGCGGGATGCGCTCAAGGCGTTGCGTCCTTGAGCACCAGGGGGAGGCCGGCGACGACCAGGTAGACCCGTGCGGCAAGCGCGGCCAGACCCTGATTGACGCTGCCCAACGCGTCGGTGTAGGCCCGCCCGGTGGCGCTCAACGGGACCAACGAGAGCCCGACCTCGCTGCTCACGACGATCACGTTCGGCACCCGCTGGCAGAGTGCTTGGACCTGGGCCAGATGGTGGCCCGGCCCGGCCGCCAAGTCGATCCAGCCGTCGATCGAATCGAGCAGCGCGACGTCGGCGGATCCGTCCGGGATGGCCCGGTCGATCTGCGAGCGCGTCTCGTAAACCCGCCAGTCCGCCGGCCGGGCCCGCCGGTGGGCCTCGATGCGGTCGCGCATCTCCTGGTCCGATGCGACGCCGGTCGCCAGCACGGCGACCCGCCCGCCCAGGCCGCGGGCCAAGTCAGCCGCCCACGCGCTCTTGCCCGAGCGGATTCCTCCCAGGACCAGGGTCAGCATGAGCTCGTCACCAGGCGCGTCACCGCACCCGGGGCAAGCCCGCGGGCGAAGGTCTGGGCGAATGTGGATCTGGTCAATTTCGCCTCCAGCAGGGCCAGGGAGCCCCGATGGGCCACGACGAGCAGGTTCTCGCAGCGCGGGATGGAGTCCAGGAAGCCGTGAACACGACGCTCGAACTGGGCGTAGCTCTCGCCGAACGAGGCGGGAAAATTGCGCGGATCGGACTCCCAGGCCTGAGCCTGGAGCGGATCGCTGTCCCACAGGGCCTCCAGACGCTGTCCCTCCCAGGCCCCGAAGTTGACCTCGCGGAGCCGGCTCGAGCGTTGGACCGGAATGCGCTGGGCGCGGGCCACGCCCTCCGCCGTCTGCCAGCTTCGCTGCAGATCGCTCGAGAAGACGTGATCCAGGGGCACATCGGCCAGGTTGCGCGCCAGGGCGCGGACCTGCCGCCGCCCGGCGGCGGAGAGCTCGAAGTCGGTCCACCCCCAGGCCCGGCCCGGGGGCGCCGACGAGCTCGCGTGACGTGCCAGCCAGACGTTCAACCCACCCTGCTCCTCGCTCTGGATCCGGGGCCGGGGTTCAACATCCGACCAGGCCGTCGATGGCGCGCATGTCCAGGGCTCGCTCCAAAGAGTCCGCCAGGCTATCGAACGGGTCCAGGACCCCCGCTGCGGCAGGGGGCAGATGAATTCCGCGCCGTTGAGCCAGACCCTCGAGCAGCGCTCGCCGGAAGGCGTCGTTCCAGAGCAGCCCGTGCAGGCTGGTACCAAGGGTCCAGCCGTCCGCCGAGACCGCGCCCTCGGGACCCGAGCTCAGCTCGAAGGCGGCCCGCGAGCCGCCCTGCACCCGGCCCATGTGGATTTCGTAACCGCTGATCGCATGGCCCCCGGCCAGGGCCAGGAGGCCGGGTCGGACGATGACTCGCCCCTGGTTCCGGCGGGTGATCTTGGTCTTCTCGAACACGGTGTCGATGTCCAGAAGCGCCAGACCGACGCCGTCCTCCCCCTCGATATGGGCGGGATCGAGGATCCTACGTCCGAGCATCTGATAGCCGGCACAGATACCGAGCACCGGCGTCCCCGCCCCCTGGGCGGTGACGATGGCCTCGCCCAGCCCGCTCCCCCGGACCTGATCGAGGTCGGCCACGGTGGTTTTGCTTCCGGGCAGGATGATGAGGTCCGGCCGTCCCAGACGGGCCGGGTCGGCCACCAGGCGCATCGACACCGCCGACTCGCGCGCCAGGGGTTCCAACTCGTCGAAGTTGCTCATGCGCTGGAGTTCTATGACCGCCACGTCGATGGCGGCACCCGCGCGGGGCCGAAACAGCTGCTCCAGGTCGAGCGAGTCCTCCGCCGGCAGGCGGACGTCGAGGTGGGGCACCACGCCCATCACGGGCAGGCCGGAGCGCTGCTCCAAGAACCGGACGCCGTCCGCGAACAGCTCGGGATCGCCGCGAAAGCGGTTCACCACCAGGCCTCGAACGCGCTCTCTATCCGCCGCGGGAAGCAGCTCTAGAGTCCCCAGCAAGGAGGCGAACACGCCCCCGCGCTCGATGTCCCCGATCAGCAGCACGGGCGCGGAAGCCGCGGCTGCGACGCGCATGTTGACTATTTCGCCGTCTCGCAGATTGACCTCCGCGGGGCTTCCCGCACCCTCGATCAGGATCAGATCAAAGCGACTTCGGAGCTCTTCCAGGGCGGCCTCGACGCCGGGCCAGAGGGACTCGCGCAACTCACGGTAGCCGGCGGCCGAGTAGGTTCCCTGAGACTCGCCCATGACCACCACCTGGCACGAACGCTCGCCCTCGGCCTTGAGCAGGATCGGATTCATGGCCGCCTCTGCAGCCACCCGCGCCGCCTCGGCCTGCATCGCCTGGGCGCGCCCGATCTCGTGCCCCTCGGCGGTGACGGCCGAGTTGAGGGCCATGTTCTGGGCCTTGAAGGGAGCCACGCGCAGGCCGCGCCGGGCGTAGAGCCGGCAGAGCCCGGCGGTGAGATAGCTCTTGCCCACCGAGGAGGAGGTGCCCTGCAGCATGAGCGTTCGCGCCCTGCCCTCAGCCACGCTGGATGGCCTTAAGCACCGCGGGTAGCTCGCCCGGCGAGGGGGCGGCGAGGCGGACCCAGCCGGGCAGGCCGAAGGAGGCGCAATCGCGACCTGCGATTCCCTCCGCGGCCAGGTCCCCGAGCAGGGTGGGGGCACGGCAGAGCAGGTAGTTGGCCGAGCTGGGGCGGACCTCGGCCCCGATCTGCCCCAGGGCCTGAGCCATCAGGGCCAGGTGCCTGCGAGCGACCTCGGCCCCGCCTTGGATGTGGGGCTGGTCGGAGCAGCCGGCCGCGCCTGCAGCCAGGGCGGGCGCCGACAGCGGCCAGGGCGGCTGCATCTCGCGCAGACTGCGGGCCCGCAGCTCCGCGGTCACCAGGTAACCCATGCGCAGGCCGGGCAGGCCGAGCTCCTTGGTCAGCGAGCGGACCACGATGGCGTTGCTCGGCGGAGAACGGCGGTCGATCAGGCTGGTGCCGGCCGGGGCGAAGGCGGCGAAGGCCTCGTCCACGATGAACAGCGTCCCGGCGTGTCGGTTGCAGGCGTCCTCCAAGCGATCGGCCTCGAGCGCCGCCCCGGTGGGGTTGGCGGGGTTGCCCAGCAGGCAGACCTCGGGCTCGGCCTTGAGCGCCTGCTCGAGTTCAGCCTCGCTCTCGCTGTAGACCCCGCCCGAGATCTCGGTCAGGCGACGGTATTCACCAAAGCACGGCCCCAGTGCCAGGCAGCGCCGGCCGCCAGCGTAAGCGAGCAGGCAGAGCCAGAGGCCCCAGCTGGCCCCCGCCACCGGCACCACCCAGCTCTGCTCAAGGCCGTGGCGGGCGGCGGCAGCGGATGCCAGCGGGTGCGCATCGGCTCGCGGATAGGAGCCGAGCTCGGCGCTGCGGGCGGCCTGGAGCGCGATCGGGCTGGGTCCGAGCGGATTGAGCGAGGCGCTGAGGTCGATGGGTAGGCGCGAGGCGCCTCCGTGCGTCGTCGCCGGGCGGGGTGAGAGCCGCGTCCTCATCGGCGCCTCGAGGCGAGGCCGGCCAGGATTGCGATCAGGCCCGCGCTCCGCGCCACCAGGCTCAAGGCGGCGCGGACGTCATCGGGCGCGGGCAGATCCAGTCCTGATCCCAGGGTGTGGGCTCCCTTCTTCTCCAGGCGGCGGCCCAAGGCCCCGGCCATCGCGGCCATTGGACGCCCGGCGTTGGGGCTGGCCGTGCGTCCCCCCTCGGAGCGGCAGGTCTGCCAGGCGCGCCGGGCCGCCAGGGGTCCGCCGCGCGTGGCCGCAGCCAGGATCAGGGCCAGGGCGGACAGGCGGCTAGGCACCCAGCCCAGGAGGTCGTCGACGCGGGCGGCTGGTTTGCCCAGCCACTCGGTCTCCCCCCGGTAGCCGAACATGGCGTCGGCGGTGTTCACCACGCGGTAGGCCGCGGCGCCCGGGAGCCCAAAGAGGACGTAGTAAAGCAGCGGGGCGGCGATGGAGTCGGCCAGGTTCTCGGCCACCGACTCGATCGCTGCCGAGGCCGCCAAGGGGGAATCAAGAGAGCCGGTGGGGCGCGAGACAAGCGCTCGCAGGGCGACGCGGGCGCCGGCCAACCGGCCCTGCTCGAGCTCGGTGGCGACCCGGCCTCCCTCCTCCAGCAGGCCTCGGATCGAAAAGGTGGGCTTGAGCAGGATGCCCAGGAGCACGATCCGCGCCGGTCGCGGCAGCGGGGCGCGTTCGGCCGCCCAGCCCAGCCCGGCGGCGGCTGTCCCGAATGCCAGCAGCGCCGCCGCCCCCCAGGCCAGCTGCGTCGGAGCCGCTCGCGCCCGCGCCGGGCGGTGGGCGGCTCCCATCAGCCGTCCCCCCATGGCCACCGGATGCCGCCTGCCCCGGGGCTCGCCGAAGGCCAGGTCGAGAGCGATCGCCAGGCCCAGGATCAGACCTCGATCAGCCAAGTCGGGAGCGCTCCCGGGCCCTGCTCACAGGCGTACCGCGAAGGCGAGCAGGGCCGACAGCTGGGCCACCTCGAGGGTTGCGCCGTAGACGTCGCCCGTGGCGCCCCCGATTCGGGCGCGCGCCAGAGCGGCGACGCCGGCCGCTCCCAGGGCTGCGGCTCCAGCGGCGACCAGGGCGTGGGGCCAGTCCAGGAGCAGCGCCGGCAGGGTGAGCAGAACTCCCAGCACGAGATCCCGGCGGCCCCGTCCCAGAGCCGCCCGACCCAGGCCCTCCGCTCGCACGTAGGGCAGCTCGACGAGCACCGCCAGCATCGCCAGCCGGGAGAGGGCGCCGGCGGCGATCAGGGCCACGGCCGCGCGCGCCGGACCCAGATGAGTCAGGGCGGCGACCTCGGCGAGGAGGAGCAGAACCAGCGCGACGACGCCGAAAGAGCCCAGCTGAGGGTCGCGCATCACCTCCAGCCGGCGCGTCCGGTCGCCGCTGGAGAACAGGCCGTCTGCGCAGTCACCGACGGCGTCCAGGTGAATGCCCCCGGTCAGTACCGCGAGCGCCACCAGGGCGGCGACCGCGCCCAGGGCGGGCCCGGCGAGCAGCGAACCGAGGGCCATCGCGGCTGCGGCCATGAGGCCCAAAAGCAGCCCTACAGCGGGAAACAGGGATCGCCCCAGGCGCTGGCCGGGGGCACCGTCGGCGCGGGCGATCGGGATCACGGTCAGAAATCCGACGGCCGAGCGGATCGCCTCCAGCCTCACGCGCGCGATTCCTCGCGCACGCTGTAGAGCCAATCACGGTGCCGCCGGGTCCGGCTCGATCCGACCACCACCACCGTCTCCATGTCGACTTCGAGGGCTGACAGCCCGGCCACGTCGGTGACTCGGATCTCCTGGCCCTCCCGAAAGGCCCGGCGCACCGCGGCGGCGGGGGTGGTGGGCGGGCGCAGGCGCTGGATGGCGGCCACGGCCGCTCGCCATGGCTCCCGGCGGCTGGCGCTGGCCGGGTTATATAGAACGAGGACGATGTCGACGCCCGCCAGGGCCTCGATTTTTGCCATCAGCTCGGCTCTGGGCAGGAGCAGGTCGGAGAGGCTGAGACAGGCGAAGTCGACCGCCAGCGGAGCACCCAGCAGGGCGCCGGCGGCGCTGGCCGCCGTGACCCCCGGCAGCACCACCAGATCCGGAGCATCCCCGGCCATTCCGGCGATCTCGTCCAGGGCCAGAGCGGCCATCCCGTATATGCCCGCATCACCGCTGCTGACCAGCGCAACCCGCTCGCCGGCGGCGGCGGCCGCGACCGCGCGCCGCGCTCGTGGTCGCTCGTCGCCGAGCGCGTACGCCTCGCGCCGCCCGCCGGCCACCTCGACCGGGATCTGAGACAGGTAGGCGGCGTAGCCGACCAGCAGCTCGGCCGCCCCCAGTTCGGCTCGGGCGGCGATCGTCAGCTGCTCAACCGAACCCGGTCCAATTCCGACGACGGTCAGGCGCCCGCTCACCCCGTGACCTCGGCCACGGCCAGGCTGACCGAATCTCGACTGCGCTTTTGGAGCAGCAACCGGCCGCGGCTTGCGAGCAGTGCGGCCGCCTCGGCCACGCTGCCGGTGCCGACAGCGCTCCGCACGAGCGATGACGGGTTGGGCACCTGAACCGGGTCCAGTTCGGCCGGGCTGAAGCCGATCAGCTCCGCACCCAGCGCGGCTGCGAGCGCGATCGCGGCCGGGTGTCCGAGCCGGCGCTCGATGGTGGCCACGATTCGGATTCCGCCCGGGGCCAGCCGCGCCTCCTCCAGCACCGCGCGCGCCCAGCTCACGGCGGCCTCGGGCTCCGCGTCGGTGGCACATCCAAAGCCGAGCACCAGACGACCCGGACGGGCGAGGGCCCAACCGGGGGCCAGATCGTCCAGCTCGTGGTCGCTCACCGCCAGGCCGGTGGGATGGCGCGAGCCAGCCCCAGGTGTGCGCACGATCCGGAAGTCGAAGCCTGGGGGGGGATTGAGGCCGGGCCCGTAGAAGCCCAATGGGGCACCGTTTACCACCGCCGCCTCGAGGCTGCTCAGCGAGCGCGGGTCGTCCACGCGCCAACCCAGATCAGCCAGGGCGAGGTCGAGGGCGGGAAGGCCCAGGCGTTCGGCGGCCGTGGTCACCACGGCCTCGGCGCCCAGGACCGAGGCCACGTAGGACGCCAGCCGGTTGGCCCCTGCGGCCCGGCCGCCGAGCAGGCTGACCGCAAAGCGACCGCCATCGTCCACGGCCACCACCGCAGGCTCTGAGGTCTTGTCGGCCAGCACCGGCGCCAGCAATCGGACGGCCGCACCCACGGCCAGGAAGGCCACGATCGGCGTGCCCTCGCGATAGAGCTCGGGCAGATTGCGACCGCCGGACAGCAAGCGCGCGTCCGGTAGCGCGCGGGCCAGGCGCTGGGCGAGCCGCCGTCCCGGCTCGGTCACCCAGACCAGAGCTGGAGGAGGGGAGAGGCTGGGCGCGGAGGCTTCACTGCGGCGCCGCATCACGTGTGCGTGTCCGGAGTCGTACAGGCGCGAGCGCGCCGAGCCGGGCTCAAGAGCGTCGCCGACCAGGATCAGGGTGTGCCGGATGACGCCCAGGCGGCGGACGCATTCGCGGATGCCCGCCACCGTGGTGCGCTCTATGACCTCGTCCGGCCAGGACACCCGGTAGGCCACCGCGGCCGGGGTAGACGGGTCGAGTCCGGCCGCCAGCAGCTCGCGCTCGACATCGGCGGCGGCCCCGGCGCTGAGCAGGATGGCCAGCGTGCCACCGTGGGCGGCCAGAGTGCGCAGCCGTTCCCGCTCGGGCGTGGGAACGCGATTGCCGTGCCGGGTCAAGATCACGGTCTGGGCCCCCGCGGGCTCGGTCAGCTCCACCCCGAGCGCCGCCGCGACGGCGAAGACCGAACTCACCCCGGGGACCACCTGGTAGGGGCACCCCGCCTCCCGCAGCATCGCCATCTGCTCCGACACGGCTCCGTACAGGGATGGGTCGCCGCTGTGCAGCCGCACCACCAGGTCGCCGGCGGCCGCGGCGGCGACCATCTGGGGCACCGTCTCCTCCAGGGTCAGGGCGGAGGATGCGACGACCCTACCCCGGGCCAAGGCGATGACCTCGGGCGCGACCAGCGAGTCGGCGGCGATGACCAGGTCGGCGTGGCGCAGGAGGCTGAGCGCGCGTCGCGTCAGATGCTGCGCCCCTCCCGGTCCGGCGCCCACGAAGTGGACGCGTCCCCGGTCCTGTGCCCCCGCGCCCCCGCGCACCAGCCAGGCCGAGAAGTAGGGAGCAGGCTCGACCGCGGCGGCCTCCCCGCCCAGCACGCGCTGGCTCGGGCTCGAGGCCTCGCTGACCAGGATCGAGCGATCCAGCAACCCGAGACGGCGCAGGCGGGCGCCGAGGTCGGGGCTCAGGCTCGGCTTCAAGAGCACGGTGGCGTCGAAGGTCGACAGAACGTCATCGATCAGGGCGGGAGGCGCCGAGGCGGGGAGCACGGCCAGCGATTCTTCCCCGATACCGAGCCTGAAAGCGGCCGCTGCTGCTGCCGCGGTGAGCGAGCTGACCCCAGGCACCAAGCGCACCTCAAGCCCGGGACCGATCTCGGCCAGGGCGGCGCCGAGGAGCCCGAACGTGCTGTAGAGGCTGGGATCGCCCTCGGTCAGGTAAACGCCGACCCCGGCCCCGATCCGCTCCCGTACGGTCAATGCCGCAGCGCGGAGGGCACGCTCCTGATCGCCGCGCATTTCCATTTGGAGCTCGACCACGAGCTTGCCTTGGAGCTCGGCGGCGGCGATCGTCCGGGCCCGGCCGGGCAGACCGGCGGGACAGAACACCACGTCCGCCTCCCGGATCAGGCGTGCGGCCTTCAGCGTCAAGAGCTCGGGGTCGCCCGGCCCAACCCCAACGCCGTACAGGATCGGGCTCATCGCGGCATCCGAACAGCGAGGACGTGGACTGGGTTCTGGGCCTCCCAATTGAGCCGCCCGGCCAGCTCTCGGGCGCGCGCGACGCTGACCTGGCTCAGATTCCAGGACAGGCCCGCCAGGCGCAGGACGGCCACCGCCTCGACGACCGAATCCAGTGTGGCCAGATTCGCCACCAACCGGCCAGGAAGCGGGGAGGATCTCTCCCCGAGCCGGGTAAGACAGATCTGGAGCAAGGCTCCGATCTGGTCCCCGCCTCCGCCCAAGAAGATCGCGTCGGGCGTGGGAAGGCGGGGCAGGAGTTCGACCGCCTCCCCGACCAGGACCTCCACGTTCCAGCTCCTGGCGCTGTTCCCGCGCGCCTGCTGAGCTCGATCCGGACGGCGCTCGATGGCGTATACCGCACCCCGGCAGGCCAGCCTTGCCGCCTCGATGGCGACCGAGCCCGAACCTGCCCCGACGTCCCAGACCACATCGTCGGGACCCGGGTCGAGGGCGGCCAGCGAGATCGAGCGCACCTCGGACTTGGTGATCTGACCGGAGTGCTCATACGCCGCCTCGGGGCGGCCCAAGCCCGGTCCAGGTCCGCTTCGGCGGTCGAGAACGACCACCGCCAGGGGGTCGAAGGGTCCGGGCGGACAGTGGCCCAGGGAGGATTCCCGAACCCGTTCGCTGGGCGAGCCCAGGCGCTCGCAGACCACCAAGCGGGCGTTCTCCTCCACCCCCAGTTCGAGCAGGGCGGCCGCGAGTGCGGCCGGATCATGGCGCGGGTCGGTCAGGATGGCGGCGCGTCGACTGCTCGCGGCCAGGCCGGCGGCGGCGGCCAGGGGCCGGCCGTGGGCGCTCAGGAGCGCGGTTCCCGCCCCCGGCACCCGCGCCCGGGCCAGGGCCAGCTGCAGGCTCGACACCGAGGGCTCGACGTCGACCGCGTCCGGACCCAGACGCTCGATCAGGCTCGACCCGATGCCGAACAGGTTGGGGTCGCCCGAGGCCAGGAGCACGGTTCGGTCGGATGCGTGCGCGGCCAGCAGTGGCTCCAGGCTGTCGGGGGAGCCGTCCCAGCACAGGCGCTGGGCGGAGGACTCTCCCGCCAGCGCGAGATGACGGTCGGTACCCACGACCACGGACGCCTGGGCCAGCAGCCGACGCCCCCGCGGACTGGCGCTGCCAATTCCCTCCAAGCCGATGCCGACGACGCTGATCAACTCGCCGCCCGGCCCAGCAGACCGCCCTCAAAGTTGAAGAGCAGAGCCTCAATTCTCAGCTCCGCTCCGGCCAGCTGGGCGCAGGCCAGGACCACGTCCGCGCAGATCTGGTCGAAGAACCCGGACTGGCCCGCCGCCTGGACCAACTCCTGGGCGTGGCGGGCGGTGTTGGCCAGGCGCACCGCCCCCGCCAGATCCGCGCTGCCCCCGACGCGTTCGACCACCTGGGCCAGGTAGGCGGTATCGACCTGGTTGCCGGCCACGTGGGTCATGAAATGGCCGCAGGCGAGCTTGGAGAACTTGCCGATCATGCCCGACAGGTGGACCGCGCTCAGACCGCGCTCGCGGGCGCGCTTGATCAGGTGGCCGGTGAATTCGCCCATCTCGACGAAGGCGGTGGCAGCTAGTTGGGGAAACAGGCGCCGGGCGTACGCCTCGCTGCGACCGCCGGTACTGGCCACGATCTCCGCGCAGCCGGTGGCGGCGGCAACGTCGACCGCCTGGAGCACGCTCGCCCGCCAGGCCGCGGTGGAGTAAGGTCGCACCACTCCGGTGGTGCCGAGGATCGACAGGCCGCCCTCGATCCCGAGCCGGGCGTTGAGGGTGCGCCGCGCCAGGGCCTCGCCATCGCGGACGCTGACCGTGACCGTGACCAGCCTCGGCCCTGGGTCCAGGGCCTCGCGCACCGAGCGCGCGATCATGCGTCGAGGCACCGGATTGATCGCGGGACCGCCCACGGGCAGACCCAAACCCGGGCGGGTGACCACGCCCACCCCGCTGCCCGAACGCAACTCCAGGGTGGAGCCCGGGGCCAGTCGTCCGGCGACGGCGCCGCGGCCGCTCACCGTCCACTCCCGCCCCGATCGGGCCGAAACCTCCTCTCCCAGAGCGACCTCGGCGCAGATCTGCGCTCCGTGGGTGACGTCCGGGTCGTCGCCGGCGTCCTTGATCACGCAGGCCCAAGCCAAGGGGGGTGAGGAGCGAACTCCGAGCAGCTCAAAGCTGGCGCTGAAGCCGGCGGGGAGCGGGATCTCCACCCTCTGCCTCACGTCGCCGCCGAGCGCCAGGCAAGCGCCTCGGGTGGCCGCGGCGGCGCAGGCCCCGGTCGTGAATCCGGTCCGCAGGCCGCGCCTTGGGGGTGCCGGACCAAAGTCGTCCTCAGGTTCCATTTTGACCTCCGAGGAGCACGTTGGCCGCCGCGACGGCGAGCCCGGACCCACCCCGCGTGCCCTGCAGAGCGATGTGGGGCAGGCCCGAATCCTGCAGCGCGCGCTTGGCCACGGCGGCCAGGGTGAAGCCCGGACAGGTGGCGATGACGAACGCCGGCGGCGCTGAGGGGGCCAGGTCGAGAACACAGAGCAGGGCTGTCGGCGCGTTTCCGATCACCACCAGCCCGCCCTGCCCGTACTCCTGCCAGAGCAGGTGCATCCCAGCCGCGGCCCGGCTTGTCCCCGCCGCCTGGGCGAGCTCGGCCGCCCCCGGCGCCTTGGTCGCGACGCCGGGGTCGATCGGGCCCCGCAGGCCGCTTCGAACCATGTCGACATCGGTCAGGACGCGGTGATCCAGGACCGGGATCGGGCCCTGGATCGAGATCGATTCGAGCAGCCCGGGGTCTCCCCCCGCGTACACCATCGCCGCCGCCAGCTCGGCCTCGAGTCCAGACCAGCGGCTCGCCACCAGGTCCTGCGCGATGCCTCGGCTGCGGCCTTCGATCGCGTCCGGACTCTGGCCCAGGCGTTCCAGCCAGCCCCCGGGGGTGGGCCAGTTCACGAGCAGGCGGCGACCAGCCGCCGCGCCAGCCCGGGTTGCGCTCCCAGGTGGAGGTGGATGTAAGACGCCACCAACCCGGGGCCGGCCCAGCCCTCGGTTCGCCCCGGTTCATCGAGCACCTCCCAGGCCGCGCTGGTCGGCGGAGGCTCGCGCCCCATGGTGCGCGAATAGTGGAACTCGTGAGCGCTCACCACGAGCGGATGAAGCACGTTGCCGGGAGCGGCCGATACGGTCCGATAGCCCAGCTTCAGTCGCCGCCGCCGCAGCGTGCTCCAGCCCGGCCAGAGTCCGGCCATGCGGTGCCGGCGACCCTCGGCGTCCTCGATCCCCGCCCCGGCGTACATGGCGCCGCCACACTCGGCGTAGATCACCGTGCCCCGGGCCCGGGCCGCGCGTAGCGAGGACAAAAGGGGGAGGTTGGCCGATAGCTCGGACGCGTGCAATTCGGGGTAGCCCCCACCCAGGTACACGCCGCCCACCCCGTTGGGCAGGGCGGAGTCAGCGAGGGGGGAGAATGGGACCAGTTCGGCGCCCCAGGCCTGGAGCAGGTCCAGGGAGTCCTGATAGTAGAAGTTGAACGCGGCGTCGCGGGCGATCGCGATCGCGGTCTCCGCCGGCCGCCGGCGGGCCGGGAAAAGGCTGCGGCCGCCGGCCCTGGCCGGGGGCCGAGCGGCCCTCAGGACGGCGTCCAGGTCAAGGGCCGCTGCGCCCTGGCGCAGGGCCCGGCGGACCGCGCGGCGGGGCTCTCGCTCCTCGGCTCCGACCAGGCCCAGATAGCGCTCGGGCAGGGCCAGGCTGGGAAGGCGCGGCAGGTGTCCCAGCAGCTTCAGACCCACCGCCTCCACCCCCGAGCGGCACACCGCCAGATGGCGCTCACTGGCGATGCGGTTCAACACCACCCCGGCCACGTCCAGCCTGCGATCGGCGCTGGCCAGGCCGAGCGCGACCGCGCCCACCGTCCGCGCCGCGGCCTGGGCATCGAGCACGATCAGGACGGGCAGACCGAGAAGACGCGCGATGTGCGCGGTGCTGGCCTGGTCGGTCTCTCCGGATCGCCCGTCGAACAGGCCCATGACACCTTCGACCACGGCCACATCGGCGCTGGCGGTGGCGCGCCCAAAGAGTTCGAGCAGGTGTTCTTCGGGTACCAGCCAGGCGTCCAGATTGCGGCAGGGCCGGCCCGAGGCCCAGGTCAAAAGCGAGGCGTCGAGATAGTCCGGACCCACCTTGAAGGTCTGCACGCGCAGTCCGCGGGCACGCAGCGCGAGCACCAGGCTGAGCGTGACCGTGGTCTTGCCCGAACCGCTCTGGGCAGCACCGACCACCACCCCGACCACCTAGAGCAGGGCCTCGATTCGCTTCGACATGACATCCACCAGCTCCGGCCCGTTGCCGATGTGGGGCAGCTGCACGACGTCGAGTCCCAGCTCCCGTGCCGCTGCCTCGGTGCTGGTGCGCACGCGCTCGAGCAGAAGCCCGGTGTGAATGAGCCAGGGTAGTACCAGCACCCGGCGCGCGCCCGGAGCTGCGAGGGCGACGCCGGCGGCCGGATCGGGGGATGAGATGCCCGCGTGGCAGACGACGTGGGCGAGACCGGCCTCGCGCGCGATCCACGCCCCAACGCTCTGGGTCTGCTCCAGGGCCGAGGCCAGACTGCTGCCCCGGCCCACGAAGACCAAGACGTCGCCGGCGCGAGAGGGGTGCTGGGCGATGCGGCGCACCGCCTGCTCGATCAGGGCCGGCTCCGCCCCGATCGGGCTTCCCAGCCGCACCTTAAGTCCGAACCGTGCGGCCGCGCTCGCCGCCTCCCGGGGCATGTCGTGGCGACCGTGGAGACCGTCGAACAAGAGCAGCGGTTGGGCCGCCACCGGGGCTCCGGGCTCAAGATCGCCGAAGGCCTGGGCCAAAGCGGGCAGGCCGGGGGCCGCGAATTCCAAGACGCCCAGGGCGACCTGGCGACCAAGCGCGCCCTGGAGCAGCCCGCGCAGTTCGAGGAGCTCGATCCGGGCGGCCCGGCTGGGGCTGCCGTGACCCATCAGGAGGACCGAGCTCACCGCGCTGCGACCGCGCCCGCAGCGACCATGAAGCGGCGCGCAAAGTCCACCACCGGCCCCACCACCAGGCAGGCCGGTGCCTGCAGGCCGGCCGCCCGGCAGCACTCCTCGATCTCCCCCAGCGGGGCCTGGGCCTGGCGTTGACGGGGCGTGGTGGCCGCGCTCACCACCAGCGCCGGGGTGGTTGCCTCCCAGCCCGCCGCCAGCATCTCAGCTGCGATGCTGGCCAGCCTCATGCCGCCCATGAGCACGACCACGGTGTCGGCTCGGAGGCGCTCCCAGCAGAGCTTCCCCTCGGGATCTCGCTGGTGTCCGGTCACGATCAGGACCGAACGTGCCACTCCGCGATAGGTCACCGGTACCCCGGCCGCGGCGGGCCCGGCCAGGGCGGCGCTGATCCCCGGCACCACCTCGCACGGCACCCCGTGCCGGAGGAGGGCGTCCAAATCCTCCCCTCCGCGTCCGAACACGAAGGGGTCTCCACCCTTGAGACGGCAGACGACGTCTCCCCGGCGGGCTCGCTCGACAATGGCGGCAGTGGTGTCCGCAGGGTCGCGCTTGGCCTGGCCGGCCCGGTGACCGGACACGACCAGCTCCGCTCCCGGTGCGGCCAGGGCCAGCACCTCGGGGCTCACCAGCTGATCGTGGAAGACCACGTCCGCGGCCTGGAGCACGGCGGCGGCGCGCAGGGTTAGGAGCTCGGGATCGCCGGGGCCGGCACCGACGATGTACACCCGGCCCGATTCCACCGGGCGGCTCACCTGGCCCTCTCCCGGCGGAGGTTCCGCCAATCCTCGAGGTAGGCGTCGAGCTCCCAAAGCAGGCGCCGGAGCTCGTCCATCAGATCGTCGGGCGGATGCTCCCACATTCCGCGCTGGGCGGCCTCGAACAGGCGCCGGATGATCCCCATCAGGGCCCAGGGATTCTTCTCCCGCAAGAACTCCTGAACCTTTTGGTCGAGGGCGTAGGCGCGCGCGATGCCCTCATACATCCAGTCCTCGGCCACATCCGCGGTGGCGTCGTAACCGAACAGGTAGTCGGTGGTGGCGGCCATCTCAAAGCCGCCCTTGTAGCCGTGGCGCATCATGCCCTCGATCCATTTCGGGTTCACGGCCCGAGTCCGGAACACCCGGCGCACCTCTTCTTTAAGGTCGCGGACCTGGACCCGCGAGGGGTCGGAGCTGTCCCCGTGATACTGCCGCGGGGAGCGCCCGGAAAGGGCTCGGACGCTGGCGATCATGCCCCCGTGGTATTGCAGGTAGTCGTCCGAATCAAGGATGTCGTGCTCGCGATTGTCCTGGTTTTTGACGGCGACGTTGATGGCCCCAAAGCGGCTTCGGAACTCGGGCACGGCGTCCACCCCGTACTCCGAGCGCCCGTACGCGTACGCGCCCCAGGCCTCGAAGGCGCGGGCCAGATCGCCCACGTCGCTCCAGTTGCCGGCGTCGATCAGGGGCAGGATGCCGGCCCCGTAGGATCCGGGCGGGCTGCCGAAGATGCGGTACAGCGAGGTCCGCCGGGCGGCGTCCTCCCCCAGGCCGGCCCGGAGCTTGCGCGCCCGTTCGTCCCGGAAGTGCTTGGCCACGTAGTTGGACTGGTCGGGCTCGTCCAGCTCAGACACCATCTCGAAGGCGCGGTCGATCAGGTGGACTAGGTTGGCGAAGGCGTCGCGAAAAAAGCCCGAGATGCGGACCACGACGTCGATCCGCGGGCGGCCGAGCTCGGCCAGGGAGACGACCTCGAGATCGTTCACCCGGCGGTTCTCGCTGTCCCAGCACGGCCGCACCCCCAAGAGGTGCAGGATCTCGGCCACGTCGTCGCCGTGGGTGCGCATGGCGGCGGTCCCCCAGACCACGATCCCAACCGTCTCCGGATATGCGCCCTCCTCGCTCTGGTAGCGGGCCAGCAGCGCCGCCGCCAATTCGCCTCCGACCTCGTAGGCCAGGGGAGAGGGGAGGCTCTTGGGGTCGACGGAGTAGAAATTGCGCCCGGTGGGCAGGACGTGGGCCATGCCCCGGGTCGGCGCGCCGCTGGGCCCGGCCGGGACGAAGCGCCCGGCCAGAGCGCCGACCACGCTGTCCAGCTCCTCGGTCGTGCGTTCAAGGCGGGGGGCCAGGGAGTTGCCGATGTAGGCGATCGTCTCCGCCACAGCAGGCCCCCCCGCCTCCAGCGCGGCGTCCACCCCTCGCTCCAGGGTCAGGCGGACCAGGGCCTGGGCCTGCTGATGGGCGGCGTCGAGTTCGGCCCTGGACTCCCCCTGCTCCAGGCTTGCGCGCAGACCCGGCACCCCCTCGTTGCTCCTCCGCGTCAGCTCGACCAGCAGGTCGACCAGTTGCTCCCCCTTCGGACTGGATCCCAGGACGTGCAGGCCGCCTCGAATCTGGGCGTCCTTCAGCTCGCACAGGTATCCGTCCATATGGAGCACGAAGGCGTCGAAATCGTGCGGTCGTTGCTCCTCACCCAGGTCGCGGTCGAGGTTGGCCGCGGTCACCAGCTGCCAGATCTGATCCTGGATCCGGGGCAGCTTGGCGGGATCCAAAGTCTGCACCTGGTAGTACTCGTCCATCAGCTGCTCGAGTTCGGCCAGGTGTCCGTAGGCATCGGCCCGGGTCATGGGCGGGATCAGGTGGTCGACGATCACCGCGTGCCCGCGACGCTTGGCCTGAACCCCCTCACCGGGGTCGTTGACAACGAATGGATACACCATCGGCACCGCTCCCAACAGGGCGTCGGGGATGCAGTCGCGCGAGAGCCCGACCGATTTGCCGGGCATCCACTCGAGCGTCCCGTGCTTGCCCAGGTGGACGATGGCATCGACCCCGTGGTCCTCTTCGAGCCAGCGATAGAAGGCGGCGTAGTGGTGGGTGGGGGGGAGCAGGGGGTCGTGGTAGATCGCGATCGGGTTCTCGCCGAATCCACGCGGGGGCTGGACGGTGAGCAGGACGTGGCCGAATTCCAGCCCTGCGAAGTGAAGCCGTCCAGCGCTCAGATAGAGCCGCCCCGGTGGTGCTCCCCAGTGTTCCTGCACGGCCTCTTGCACCGGGGGGGGCAGGGCAGCGAAGGCCTGGGCGTAGGCGGCGACTCCCTGCGCAGCCGGGGCCAGGCGCATCTGCTCTGAGGTCAGATACTCCTGGTCGTAGACGCCGGCGGCGATGAGATCGTGGATCAGCTCATCGCCGCTTTCGGGCAGCTCCCCGACCCGATAGCCCTCCTCGCGCAGGCGGTGGAGCAGGGCGAGGGCGGAGGCCGGGGTGTCCAGCCCCACCGCATTACCCACGCGGGCGTTCTTGGTCGGGTAGCTGCTGAGCACGATCGCGATCCTCTTGTCGGCGTTGGGCCGCCGACGCAGGCGCGCGTGGGCCAGAGCCAGGCGGGCGACCGCGCGGCAGCGCTCGGGGTCGGCCACGTAGCGGACCACGCCGTCGACCTCCTCTTTGAAGCAGAACGGGGGCCCCACGATGCGGCCATCAAACTCGGGCAGCGCCACCTGCATGGCCACGTCGAGCGGCGAGAGACCGCCGCTGCTGGACGACCAGGCGGCCCGGCTGCCGGTGCTGGTCACAGCCTGAATCACGGGCAGGCCCAGATCCTCGAGCCAGCGCGCGGTCCACTCGTCGGCGACCGTGCCGCCGTCGACCTGAACCTCGGCCACCGAGAAGCTGAGCGTCATCACCAGGCAGTCGGCCAGGGGCCGACCGTCCCGCATCAGGCACTCCGCGATCGCGGCCGGGGTGCCGTCGGGGCCGGGCTCGCGCAGGCTGTAGCAGAAGAATGCGTGTGGCTCTCCCCCCGCCTCCTCGATCGCGCGACAGAGCTCGTCCACGAAATCGAGATTTCCGCTCATCCAGTGGGCGCGGTAGAAGGCCACCGCTATCACCGGTCTTGGGGAGGCTGGATCAGCGGCGCGGTAGACACCGTTGCGGGGCACGGGCTGGGGGGCCGAGGCGGGGAAGGAGGTGGACCGCAGAGCATTGCTGAGACGGGCGAGCAGGTGGCCCACGTTCTCGATTCCGCCCTCGGCCCAAAAGCGCCCCGACTCGGCGACCAGCTCGGCAGCGGCGGTCGAGGCCGCCTCGAGTTCGAGGTCCTGCCCCAGCTCGCCCGGCCAGGCCAGGAGCGGGACCGCGGCGGCGACGCAGGCGCTGCGCAGTCGGTCGAAGCCATCGCTGAAGGCCCGGCGGCCTCCGAGCAGACGCATCCCGACCGCCCAGAACTCGCCCTGGCCCACGCGCCGGATGAGGCGATCGAGCTTGTCGGCGTCGATGCGGGCCGGGTTCAAGGCCTCGATCGACCCGTAATCGGGGGGCACGGCGTGGCTCACGGCGAGCAGGTCGGTGTCGGCGGTGGAGAGCAGGAGGAGGGTGCCCAGAGGCCGCGGAGAGATCAAAATTCGATCCCGCGCTGGGCCGGTACGCCAGCCTTGAAGTGGTGCTTCACCTCCGTCATCTCGGTCACCAGGTCGGCGGCGTCGATGATGGCCGGGGTGGCGCCGCGTCCGGTCAGAACCAGATGGAGGTCGGCCGGACGTGATCGGGCCAGCTCCAAGACCTCTTCCTCGCTCACCAGCCCGGCCTTGATCGAACCCAGGATCTCGTCCAGGACGACC
>Ga0307372_10003365_pt1 | contig 25569 bp, 23 predicted proteins | sample OX1MG_FD_202533 | JGI IMG/M metagenome (GOLD analysis project Ga0307372, IMG submission 202533) | Soil microbial communities from Risofladan, Vaasa, Finland - OX-1 | ecosystem: Environmental > Terrestrial > Soil > Coastal area > Acid sulfate soil | place: Finland: Risofladan, Vaasa | collected...
ATCTTGTCCTTTGGTCCCATGTAGACCCAGATCAGGTCCGCGTTCTCGCGCACCTCGTAGGCGCGGTGGACGAAGCTGTCCTTGAACCGGCTGTTCGGGGTCTCGCACGGGGTCTCGAGCACGTGACCCTCGACATCGATCTTCCAGCCGTGGTAGAGACACCGGATCCCGCCCTCCTCGTTGCGCCCGAGCGCGAGCGAGGCCAGCCGGTGAGGACACTGGACGTCCATGATGCCGACGCGTCCCGAGGTGTCGCGGAATGCGACGAGGTCCTCGCCGAGCAGTCGGAGCTTCTTTGGCGCGCCGTCTGGCTCGGGGAGCTCTTCGGCAAGCATCGCCGGGATCCAGTATCGGCGAAGCATCTCACCCATCGGGGTTCCCGGTCCGACTCTGGCGATGAGTTCAATGTCTTCGTTGAGCATTGCATTCCTCCGTGCGTTCGATAGGGGAAGACGATAGGCGCGATGCATACCGATAGCGGGCACACCCGCGCTCAGTATGCATTCCGGTACGGTCAACCACGAGGGTTGCGTAGCTCTGCTGAAAGCAAAGAGATTGGTAGATCCCTTGACGCCCCACAATGGGTAATGCATCTCCGAAGGTAGCAGTTCGGCAATTTCCTGGGCAAGTCCGCGTCACGGGTGGGACCCGCGGTGGCGACCGCGGGCTCTGAATCGGGGAGGGTGGAACTTGGGAAATTATGGAGCGGGTGATGGTGTTTCGGTCCTCCAGACCGAAGAGGGCGAAGAAGGCTCCCCTCGTCGAACAGATTCGCGCTTTGGCACTCGCAATCTCTCGAAAGGCATCCGTGCCCGAGAAGGGCTCGATCACGATGATGAATTGGCCATCGAGCGCTCTGCCGGAGTGAGTTCGGCCAGAGAGCACCACCTTGCCGACCGGTTTGAGGTGTTCCATGTCGCCCAGACGCGCGCGGTGGAAGACGCTCACTCACAGAAAGAACTGAACATTGAGTCAGGCACCGTCCACGAACGCGCGGCATGATTCTGGTTACGTCTTGTGAGGTCTGATTCGATATATTCGAAACCGAGCACCTGGCATGGATGTATTCGTTCAAAGGAGAAGAAGTTGGAATCTATCGAGCGATGGTTGGCTGATCAGGTCGTAGTCGTAAAGATCAAGAGACAGGGGGACCTATTTGGGGATATATCAGCTCTTGCGCGAGATGACGATGAATTTATGACCGGACAGGTTGCAGCCGTCGATGGCGCGGAACGTATTTGCTGACCCGGCGAGTCAGAATCCTCTGTCAAAGCCGCCTTGTAACCGCGATAACTCGGCACAGTGCTGGGTTGCAGATACAAAAACGGCCAGAATCACGGTCTCATGAAGGTAGGTGTCACACCCGTGGGCGAGGTCAATCTGGAGAGCCGGTGGAATGCATCCAGCGGCAACGGCACCAGAGTACCCGACGCGAATTATTTGTCATGGTGGATCGAAATTGCAACTTGTTTTCGTACGTTGATAGCGATGTGGCTGTTGATGCAAACAGATCCTGGCGTCGATTGCAGGGTCGTTGTGGACATCGGGCGATTGATCAATTCGCGTTCTGTCCAGCCTGGCATTTTGTCAGATGGTTTCCGTGATTGTAGCATTGCTTGACGCAGTCATCTTTGACATTGGCGGAACCATCGTCAATGAGAGTGCTCCGGAGACACCAGTGGAGCATCTCGTACCGATGCTTTTGCCAAAGGTCGCAGCAGATCTTGAGTATCTTTCTGGACTCGTGAGGATTGGGGCCGCGACCAACACCTCGGTCATGACCGAGCCTGACGTCCGCAGGCTCCTCGACGTCGTCGGTATCAATCGCTACTTCGATGTACTTGTTACCTCGTGTGATGTTGGAGCATCGAAACCGGACCCAACATCACTCATCGTGGCAATGGAGCGGTTGGGGCTTGTTGAACCCGGGCGGATTCTTTACATTGGTGACCGCGACATTGACGAGATGGCCGCTCATGCGGCGGGTTTCCAGTTCGCCTACATCAGTAACGACGGACTGCGAGCGAGCGTCTCGGAATGGGTCGACCAGTGGCTCTCGCTTCGAGACGCAACTGTCGATGATCTCGTTTAGGACTAGGTGTCAGTTGCTCTCGAGACTCGATCGCTGAGCGGGTCTTGTTCAGGACTGTTTCAACGAGTCCCAGTACGCACGACGACGGTCCTCGGATGGAGTGCGACTGCAGTCGGCACATCGTGCTTTGCCAGGAAGTCGGTCATAGAGACAACAGTTGGTCCGCTCCCAGTACCAGCCACGACGATCACCATGTTCAAGTGAGAGGAAAGATCCGAGCCCACGGAGCTCGGTCGGACAGGACCGAAAGAAGGTCTCGCCGAGCTCTTGCACCCAAGGTCCAAGACATCCCTCCATCGTGCGGAATGCAACGGCCGATGACGCCGCGACGTTTCCGAGCAGGAGACGTTTGCCAACACGAATGTGCGTGCGCGTCGCATCGATGAGACGGGAGACGTTTTCGCGGTACGCTCCATCGATGATCGACACGAGTGCCTCAGTTGCGATCTCCGGATCTGACATCGCCACCTCGAGGCTCGTTCCCCGTGGAGTGAGCATTTCGATCTGCGATGCTCGGTAACCGACAGTGGAGGGCCGTCCGCCACCCATCGTGATGGTCATCGATTTTGCAGACGAGTCTGGGATGACACCCGAGGTCGTCAGACAGGCGATCGCGAGCATGATGACGCGGTACGCGTAGTTCTGGACAAACAGAGAGGCTCCAACGACGGGATCCTCGGTTCCGAGGCGCCTTCCAGAGTCTCTGATGACGATGTCGAGCCAGCTCTCGTTGGTGATGAGTGCTTCGCAGGAGATCCGGTCTCCGTCGCTTGGAATATCTCCGACCTCGAGAGGGCGAGCGCCGATGTCGATCTCGGTACGCAGGTAGGGAACGAGTGAACGGACCTCGGCGGTTGCGGATCGGAGCTCTCTTTGGGCCCGTGCTCCGGTAATTTGTTCGAAGTGCATCTCAACTCCCTTTTGGTTGAGCTCTGTCGTCGTTGGTTGTCGGTGACACGTCGGGTGGATGATCAGAAACCGCTGCGCTGAGCCAGGAGATGAGGTGGCAGAGCTCCCGGTAGGCATCGAGGCGGCCGCTATCGGTACCGGTTGCTTCGGCGAGATCGATGGGTTGTTTGAGACGCCTTACCATCTCGGGACCGATTTCGAGCAGACCAGCGCTTCCCGAGGAGGCATACCGGGCGAGGATGAAATGTGCGAGCGCTCCCACGGACAATCCGACAGCCTCCGAGAGCCCGTTCAAGGTCGTGAGTGGCGAGACGTTTGCGTAGAGTGCAACCTCTGTCTTGAAATTGGCGTTCGGGTCGTCGATCACGACGGGTCCGCTCCATCGCTCGAGGGCGATCATTTCACGACGAGCAGTGGTGCCAGAGACTGATTCTGTCGGAGTTTGTCTTTGGTGATTCATCGAAGGCGGGCGATGGCATCAGATCGCAACTCGAGGCCGCGGTCCTCGTGCAAGACCGCTGCGAGTGCCTCGACGCCGTCGACGAGGCGGGGACCCGGTCGAGAAAAGAAGCTGTTTGCGGCGGTCGCGAAGAACGATCTCGCGTTTGCGAACTCTGGCCGATCGATCAGGTCGACCGCTTCAGTCATTGCCTCGTCGAGGCCGTAGCCACACGGCATGAAGACAATCACTTCGGGGTTCTCTGAGGCGATCGTCGACCAGTTGAGTCGCACCGAGGGGACACCCTTTGAGGAAAGTAGCGATTCTCCTCCGGCCAGCTCGATCATTTCGGGTACCCAGTGGCCCGCGTTGTACGGGGGATCGCCCCACTCGAGGGCAAAGACGCGCGGGCGCTTGCAACCTTCGACCGCCTCGCGCACGCGATCAAGACGACGCTGGAGAGTCTCGACGATACCGTTGGCTCGTGATTTGACGCCGAGAGTTGCACCGACGCGCGAGATGTCACTAAGAACGTCTGAGATCGAGGCAGGGTCAAGGGAGATCACCTCGGCATCGATGTCGAGCAGGTCAAGAGCAGCCTGAAGATGGCCAGCCGGCACGGCGCACACGGCACAGAGGTCTTGGGTAAGTACGATGTCGGGCTTGATATCGCGGATCGCGTCAAGGTCGAGCCCGTGGGTTGGAGGTCCGCCCTTCATGCTTTCGCTGACGAGGCGATCGATCTCGGCGGGGAGCGCGTCGACAGGAATATTCGAGTGTGACACCCGTCGTTTTGAACGGGCGTCAATCGGCCAGTCACACTCATGGGTCACACCGACGAGATCGTCACCGAGTTCGAGCAGATAGACGATCTCTGTCGCTGCTGGAAGAAGTGAGAGGATGCGCATCTTTTCGTCTGGCTCTTTTCATCTGTCGTTTTCGTATCGGTGTTGGCGCGAAGATGGGTGGCTATGGCTACCCTCGGACCTCGAATCGTTATCGCCGGTACACACTCGGGTGTCGGCAAGACCACAGTAGCAACAGGGGTGATGGCAGCGCTTGTCTCACGGGGGTTGCGCGTCGCGGCTGCGAAGGTTGGTCCAGACTTCATCGATCCGAGTTACCACGCGATTGCAACTGGTCGACCATCTCACTCACTCGATGCATTCCTCTCGGGAGAAGACCTCCTCCCTCGTCTCGCGGCTCAAGCGGGAAAGGATGCGGACATCCTCGTGATCGAAGGGGTGATGGGACTCTTCGACGGATCTGGACAACCAGGATGTGATGGATCCACGGCCGCGTTAAGCCAGATCCTTGATGCACCGGTCGTGCTTGTCGTTGATGCGTCGGCGATGAGCGGGTCGGTTGCGGCCATCGTGCATGGTTTCGCTTCGCTCGATGATCGAGTTCGCCTTGCGGGCATCGTCCTCAACCGAGTGGGGAGTGAGGGTCACGGTCTCTTGCTCCGCGAGGCGCTCGACCCGATCGGCATTCCCGTGCTCGGCATCATCTACAGCAACGATGCCCTCGTGTGGCGCGAGCGCCATCTCGGACTCATGCCCGTTGCCGAGAATCCTGAATCAGTGCGTTCATCAGTTGTTCGCATCGGCGAAATCGTCGGGCGTGCGCTAGACCTCGACACTCTTGTTCGTCTCGCAACCATGTCACCAGCGCGCGAAGTCAGTGATCCGCCGCACGCGAAGTGGATGGGCGACTGTCGTCTCGCCGTCTGTGGTGGGCCTGCCTTCAGCTTTGTCTATCCTGAAAATCTCGAACTGTTCAAAGAGGCAGGAGCGGAGATCGTCGTGTTCGATCCTTTGGTTGAGCGTTCGCTTCCACAAGGGTGTGATGCGCTCTATGCCGGAGGCGGTTTTCCCGAACTCTTTGCAGAGGGACTCGGAGCAAACCGTGCGCTTCTCGAAGAGGTTCGCGTCCGCGTCGAAACGGGCATGCCGACGTTGGCCGAGTGCGGCGGCCTGCTCTGGCTGTGCGCGTCGCTCGACAACACACCGATGGCTGGCGTGCTTGAGGATGTGCATGCGCACATGAGCGAGCGTCTTTCGATTGGATATCGACTGGCGACGACGCGTCGAGCTGGCATCTTCGGACCGAAGGGGACCACCCTTCGTGGACATGAGTTTCATCGTTCTATGACAACGCCCGCTGGAGACGCGCTCGAACTCACCGGTCGATTTGGTTCGGGGAGGGGAGGCTTTTCTACCGCGACCCTCCAGGCGAGCTATCTCCATCAACACCTCTCTGCGACTCCCGAGCTCGCTGAGCGATTCATCGCCGCTGCCGCGGCACGCGACCTGCGTACCTTGCCAACTCATTCGGCCTGACATAAGGTGTTGGGCGCAATCGACTGATGAGCGAAGTCCGGTGAGAGTCCGGCGCTGTCCCGCAACTGACGTTCCCCTCTGATCGGATCTATTCCGTTCTCACGGGGACGAGCCAGGTCGCCTGATCAGTTGTACGCGACTACGAACGTCGAGGCAACGTTTGGTCGCAGGGATCTCCCTGTATCCAATTACCACTCCTCGACCCTATGAGGAGTGAAATGAAACGCAATTTGATCCCTGTGGCCCTGCTCTCTGTGATGCTATTTAGCTCCGGTGCCTATGCCGCTCAACGACCCAGCGCGACGGCGAACCCAAGTTTCCCAGTACGCGTAAACAGTGCTGATGGCACCGTGAGAATTGCACATCGGCCGACGCGCATCCTCAGCCTTTCGGCAAGCGCGACCGAGATGCTCTATGCAGTCGGCGCCGGTCGCCAGGTCGTCGGAGTCGACAAATACTCGACCTATCCCACAGATGCACCGCGGACAAAGTTCACCGGATATGAATCAAGTGCAGAGGACTATCTTCCGCTGCATCCCGATCTTGTGCTGCTCGCGTTCAATACGGGAACCCTGATCGCCCAGCTGCACAAGCTGCACATCTCGACGCTGCTCCTGCCCCCGGCAAACACCATCGCCGGAGTCAACAAGCAGATCAGTGAGATTGGTCTGGCGACTGGTCATGTGGCCCAAGCGGTCCAAACGAAGGCCTCGCTTGCTGGCGATCTCGCGAGTGCGGCGAAGGTGGCAAAGGGTCGTGCGCGGGGGGCGACGTACTACATCGAGATCGACCCGACGTATTACACCGCGACATCGCATACGTTCATCGGAGCGCTGTTTTCCCGATTCAATATGGTGAATGTCGCGGACAGCGCCGGTCGTTCCGGATCGGGTTACCCGCAGATCTCCTCTGAAGACCTTCTGAAGACGAACCCCGATTACGTGTTTCTTGCCGATACAGTCTGTTGTGGGCAGAACGTAAAATCTTTTTCTCTACGGCCTGGATTTGGCGCACTTCGAGCGGTGAGACTCGGACACGTCATCACGGTGAATGACTCGGTCGCCTCGGAGTGGGGACCTCATAGCCTCGAGACCTTCGCCGGAGCGATCAAGCAGGAGATTCTGAGTACGACAACAAAAGCGACCTCGTCGGCACAGACGAGTTCCTGATGGCTACGGGCGGTGCCGGATCCCTGCGGGATATGCGGCTGGGATCGGTCATCGCCCGTCACCGATCTGAGGGGGGCCATCCGTCCGGCCTGAGGCTTTTCGAGGATGGCGAGGTCGGCGATCCTGATATCTTCCCGACGCGACTGAGGATCTGGCACGTCGGCCTCGGACTTGGCGTCTTGGTGCTGGTGTGCATCGGTGCGCTCCTTGTGGGACCGGCAGGACTTTCTCCAGGCTCAGTGCTTGCTGATGTGGCGAGTCATATCCCGCTGATCGGGGTCCACTCGCATCTCTCGGCCACCGGCAACATCGTGGTCTGGCAGCTGCGCATGCCAAGGATCGTCCTTGCGGGACTCGTCGGTTCGATGCTCGCCATCGCCGGGGCCTCGTACCAAGGGGTGTTCCACAACCCTCTGGCAGATCCCTACCTGCTCGGCGTCGCCGCCGGGGCCGGACTTGGAGCGACCATCGCGGTCGTCGGCATCCCTCATCTCGCGAGTCTTGGATTTGATCCTCTCCCCCTCGCGGCCTTCGTCGGAGCGATCATTGCCGTCGGCGCAACGTTTGCCCTTGGCCGCTCTGGAGGTCGCGGTCGCAACGCCACGAGCCTCGTGCTTGGCGGTGTCGCCGTCGGCGCATTCTTTACGGCGATACAGACATTCCTCCAACAACAAAACACCCCGGTGCTCCAGGAGATCTATACCTGGATACTCGGTGGACTCTCCACCGCGGGTTGGGGACAGGTCACACTCATCCTTCCCTATGTTTTACTGACCACCATTGTTCTGGTGTCGTGTCGACGTCTGCTTGACGTACTCTCGGTCGGAGACGACGAGGCGCAGAGTCTTGGAGTGCGCGCCAATCGGGTTCGACTTGTCATTATCGTCGCGGCCACCCTTGGGACTGCAGCCGCGGTCTCGGTGAGCGGATTGATCGGATTCGTCGGCATTATCGTGCCACATACTGTCCGGCTCGTCATGGGACCGAGCTACCAGCGCATCATCCCGCTCTCGGCTCTCTATGGGGCGATCTTTCTCATCCTTGCCGATCTCGTTGCTCGCACCGTGCTCTCGCCGGGCGAGGTGCCGCTCGGAGTTGTCACCGCGTTCCTTGGCGCGCCGTTCTTCCTCGTCGTGCTTCGACAGGCTCGGCGGTTCGGTTGATGCTCGATCTTGACCAGGTGTCGGTCGTATTGGATGGCGCGCGGGTTCTCGATTCGGTCTCAGCCAAAGTAGAAAGCGCAAGTTGGCTCGGTCTCGTTGGCCCGAACGGCGCCGGCAAGACAACGTTGTTGCGCGCGGTTGTCGGACTCGTGGCCTATGAGGGAGAGATCTCGATCGCGGGATTGAATCCGCTCGAGCTCGGTCGACGCGAAATTGCCCGTCTCGTGGCCTACGTCCCCCAGCGTCCGGTACTTCCTCCTGCGATGACGGTCATCGACTACATCTTGCTTGGCAGGTCTGCTTATCACTCATATCTCGGTGCAGAGACGAAGCGGGACCGAAGCGTTGTCTCAACGGTGCTTGGTCGCCTCGATCTCACCCGACTCGCCAACCGCCGGCTCGGACAGATATCCGGTGGAGAGGCACAACGCGCCGTGCTCGGTCGCGCCCTCGCCCAGGAGGCGCCGGTTCTTGTCATGGATGAGCCGACCTCATCGCTTGATCTTGGTCATGGCCAGCGCATCCTTGAACTGACTGACGAGCTGAGGCGCGAACACTCATTGACGATCCTCTGTGCACTTCATGACCTCACGCTCGCCGCGCAGTATGCGGACGAACTGCTCGTCCTCGCACATGGGAGCGTGGCGATGAGTGGGCGGGCACAAGAGGTGCTCACCGCTGAGCACATTGGAGCGATCTTTGATGCCTCGGTCGAGGTGCTTGAGGGCAGTGACGGAATCGTCGTCGCTCCATCTCGACAGAGATCAAAGGTCATGTCCGACGCGAGGCGCTCGGGCGGACCACTTGGCGCTCGAGGTATCGGGCTCAAAGCGACGGGAGAGGTGCGATGATCGAGTCAGAGAGGGGCGATAGCGATGGTCTTGGAGGCGAGAGTCACCCGGGGTCCCGGATAGATCCGCCCACCAAGCGCGAACGACCAAAGACGGTGAGGGCACCATCAATCGTGCTCGTGAATACCGGGGATGGAAAGGGCAAGACGACTGCAGCGATGGGGGTCGTGCTCCGCGCGCTCGCGCGCGATTGGCGCGTCGTCGTTATCCAGTTCGTGAAATCGGGACGATGGCATTCGGGCGAGGTGCGGCTGCTCAGTGGTCTCGGGGCTGAGTGGCACACGATGGGTGATGGATTCACATGGGAGGTGGACGATCTTGATCACTCCGCGGAGCTGGCCGTCGATGCGTGGAAACTTGCGCGCGAGGCGATCGAATCGGGAACATTCGATCTTGTGCTGCTCGACGAGATCACCTATCCGATCAACTGGGGCTGGCTCGACGAGGCGGAGGTGGTCGCCACGATCGCCGGACGGCCCAGGAAAGTCAATATCGTCATCACCGGGCGAAACGCTCCCGAGGCGATTGTCTCGATTGCCGATACGGTGAGCGAGATGCGCAAAGTCAAGCATGCCTTTGATGCAGGAATACGCGCAGCCAAGGGCATTGATTTTTGATGTTGACGGTCTTTCTCGGCGGAGCCAGGAGCGGTAAGTCCTCGCTCGCGCTCGCGGCTGCAGGAGGTCTTGGTGTGCCGGTGACTTTTGTCGCTACCGCCGAAGCGCTCGACGACGAATTCGCCGAGCGCATTGAGAGACACCGTGCGGAGCGACCGAGCGACTGGCTGACAATCGAAGAGCCAATCGATCTTGTCGGTGTGTTCGCGAGCGTGCCGCCCGGTACCGCTGTTGTATGTGATTGCCTCACGCTCTGGGTGAATAACCTGACCGAGTCTGGCATCGACGGACGCGAGATCGTTGAACGGGCGAATGAACTGGCAGAATTTGCCAAGCGGCGACCCGGTGCAACGTTCGTTGTCTCCAATGAGGTGGGGTCGGGAATCGTCCCGGCCGACGCGGGTTCCCGGCACTATCGTGACCTTCTCGGAGCGGTGAACGCGACCTTCGCAGGTCATGCCGATGAGGCATTTCTCGTAGTCGCTGGACAGGTGTTACGCCTCAATAGTCCCGGACCAATCGTCGGACCGCTGCGGAACGCCGCCTCATGATGCGCGCCGAAAGGGTTCCAAGCGGTCTCGATTACCCTCAAAGCCAAATCCAGCCCTTTCGCGAGGCGGCATCTTTTCTGACGACGCTCGTCGGCTCGAATGGTTCGATCTCTCCTCGGGCACTCCGGTTCTTTCCTGCGGTCGGATTTGGCCTCGGCCTCATTGAGGGCTCTCTTTGGAGTTTGCTCAAACGGTCGCGCCTCTCGTCGGTCGCTCCGTCAATCGTCGTGTTCACCGACCTCGCCCTCACCGGGGGTCTGCACCTTGATGGACTCGCCGACAGCGCCGATGGCCTCTTCGCGCATGTGCCCGCGAAAGATCGGCTCGAGATCATGAGCGAACCCGAGGTCGGAACATTTGGCGTGGTCGCCCTCATTGCATCGTTGATTGCGCGAAGAGATGGACTCGACGCCATCGAGCCATCACCGCTTGTGCTCGCCTGCGTGCTGTGTGCCTCGCGAAGTCTCATGGTCCTTGGGATGTGCACGCTCCCGAGTGCCAGACGTGATGGGCTCGCGTCTGGCCTCATCCCGAGTGATAACAGGTTCGGGCCGTCTTTTCTCGTCGCACTCGGTTCGATGGGGGCATCAGTACTTCTTGCGTTCCTCGCGCGTGGCAGGCGCGGTGCCAACGGTCTTCTCGCGGGACTCGTCGCAGGCGCCGGTGTCCTGGTCCTTGGCCGTCGTCGACTCGGCGGTTACACCGGTGACGTTCTCGGGGCCTCCGGAGCGGTCGTTGAGGCAGTAGCGCTCCTCGCGATGTCAAAGCGACCAACGGTGTGAACCGGCTCACGGTCTCTCGTCGCCTCTTTGGCGCCGCAGTCGGCTATCTGTTGGACCGACGCCTGGGAGAGCCAGCCGAGGATATTCATCCCTTGATGTTCTTTGGCCGCCTGATGGCCGTGACCGAGCAGGTGTTGTATCGCGATCGACGCATCTCTGGCGTCGCGTATCTCGCCAGTGGAGTTGGCGTTGGCCTGCTCGGTGGCAGTGTGTTTGCCTCTACGGCCGGAGCGACCTATCTCTCCTGTGGTGGCCAGGCGCTCGTTGACACAGCAGGAGTCGTTGACGAGGCGCTCGCCAGTGGCGATCTCGATCTTGCCCGTTTGGAGGTCCGATCTCTGGTTGGACGTGATACGGAATCGCTCAGCGAAGACGAAATCGTTCGGGCAGTGGTGGAATCTGTGGCCGAGAATACCGTTGACGCAGTTGTCGCCCCTTTGGTCTATGCATCTCTGTGTGGATCGAAGGGTGCGCTTGGATACCGGGCGGTCAATACACTCGACGCGCTTGTGGGCCATCGGTCCGAACGTTATGAGCGATTTGGTTGGGCGAGTGCGAGGTGCGATGACCTCCTGAACTACGTTCCGGCGCGCCTCACCGTGCTGCTGGTTCTTCTCGCCCGTCCGCTTCGCGTCGTTGAGGTCCTGCGGACGGTCCGACGCGACGCATCTGTACATCCATCACCAAACGCGGGAGTTGTCGAGGCGGCATTTGCCGGTGCGCTCGGTATTCGCCTCGGTGGTGAAAACAGCTACGGCGGCATCACGGAGATGCGCGGCGAGCTCGGGCGAGGTCGGACGCCCGAACGCGGTGACATCGCTCGTGCACAGCAACTCTCGCGCGAGGTCGGCGAACTCTTTGTCACCGGCGCTGTCACGTTGGCTATCTATACCTTATATAAGGGTATTGGGATCTTCGAAAGACAGAGTGCCGTGAGGTCTGGGTCATGAATGGCGAGCGAGATCGCAATGTCGTTGTACCGCGATCTGGTGCCCACGGCGGTGACGCGCCGTTACTCGCGCGCGCACTCGGAGTAGATCCAGGCGAGATCCTCGACCTTTCGATGACGATGAATCCCCTTGTACGAGATGTTGTGCCGCTCGTGCGCCAGTCCGCGGACTCGGTGCGCCGTTATCCTGATGCAGAATTCGCGACAGAGGTCCTTGCCGGGGCGATCGGCATCGAGGCGAATCGACTATTGCTTACCAATGGTGGCGCTGAGGCGATTGCGCTTGTTGCCGGCGAGATTGGAGAGGCGGAGGTGGTTGAGCCGGAGTTCTCGCTGTGGCGTCGTCATCTCGGATCAGGATCCCAAATCAGCGACAGGGCCAGGTTGGGGCGGGTGCGTTCAAACCCGAACAACCCAACCGGGGCGCTCGCGCGAGATGACGAGGTCGCGCGGTGCTGGGACGAGGCCTTCTTTCCGCTTGCCACCGGGAGATGGACCCGCGGCGATGCCGAACGGGGCGCGATCGTTGTTGGTTCTCTGACAAAACTGTTTGCATGTCCTGGACTGCGTCTTGGATACGTGATCACTCCCGATATCGCAGTCCGCGAACGACTTGCTGCGCGACAGCCGATGTGGTCCGTGAACGCGCTCGCGCTCGACATCCTGCCCGCGCTCATCGTCAGCAGTCGACTTTCAGAATGGGCGCGCGAGATTGCTTCGCTCCGCAGCTCGCTCGCGGCAATATTCATCGACCGCGGCTTCACCGTCGACGTTGCCGACGCGCCGTGGATCCTTGTGCGCGACGCGCCCTGGCTGCGCGATGCGCTTGCTCGAGAGAGGATCCTTGTGCGCGACTGCGCAAGTTTCGGGCTTGAGGGTACGGTTCGCATTGCCGTCCCGGAATCAAAATGTCTCAAGAAGATTGCAGAGGCGCTTGACCGGACTCTCGAGGCACACAGATGAGCCTCAAGGGAGCAGTCCTTGTCTGTGGAACGTCGAGCGATGTCGGCAAGAGCCGGATCGTCGGGGGACTCTGTCGCGTTTTCGTCAGCCATGGCATCCGCGTCGCGCCGTTCAAGGCACAGAACATGTCGCTCAATTCCTGTGTGACGGTGACCGGACACGAGGTCGCGCGCTCGGTGGAGTACCAGGCCGTCGCTGCTAGGACCACCACCGAGGTTGCGATGAATCCCATCCTGCTCAAGCCATCGGGAGAGAAAACGAGTCAATTGATCGTGATGGGTCGTCCCGTTGGAGAGTTCCGCGCCGATGATTTCCAGGCGGGTACCCACCGGTTCTCGGTGGAGCGGCTCAGAGATGTCGTCCACGAAGCGCTTTTGGAGCTGCGTTCGCGTTTTGACGTTGTCATTGCCGAGGGGGCCGGTGGAGCTGCGGAGATCAACCTTTTAGAACGTGACCTCGTCAACCTCCCGCTTGCTCTTCGCGCGCAGATCCCAGCGGTGCTCGTCGGAGATATCGAGCGGGGAGGAGTTTTCTCCTCGATCTATGGGACCGTCGCGCTGCTTCCCGATGAGCTGCGCGCACAGATCCGAGGTTTTGTGATCAACAAGTTTCGCGGAGAGCGACGCCTCCTGGACTCGGGGATTGTCGAACTCGAGCGACGCTGTGACATTCCGTGCCTCGGAGTCGTTCCTCACCTCGGTGACCTTGCCATCGATGCAGAGGACTCGCTCAATCTCGTGGGCCATACGCGCGAGGTTTCGCGCGTTGGTGACGGTCCTCCTATCGATGTGGCGGTTATCCAATTCCCGCGCCTTTCGAACTTCACCGACTTTGAGCCGCTAGCTGTCGAATACGGAGTCACATTGCGCTATGTCGCCTCCGCCGATGCCCTCGGCGACCCCGACCTGATCATCGTGCCGGGTTCAAAATCCACCGTCGATGACCTCGTATGGATGCGTCGACGCGGCATCGACCTTGTCGTCGCCGCCGCCCTCGGACGGGCCACATCCCTGCTCGGCATCTGCGCGGGCTACCAGATGTTTGGCACGGTCATTGAAGATGAGGTGGAGTCGCACGCAGGGAGAGTTCCTGGCCTTGGAATTCTTGAGGTGCACACGGTCTTCGAGGAAGAAAAGTGCACACTCCGGCGGAGCGGAACTGACCGGGCCGGTGCGGCGGTCGATGGATTTGAGATCCATCATGGTCGACCGGCGAAATCGGATGGTCAGCTACCCTGGTTCTTTCTTGACGGCCCCGACGGTGTATCCGAGGAGGAGGGCGTCGCGGACCCTGATCGGGGAGTCTTTGCAACGAGTCTGCATGGAATATTCGAGTCCGATGACTTCCGTCGGTCTTTTCTTGACGGAGTCGCAGAGCGCCGTGGAAGATCCTTTGTCTCCTCACCGACATCATTCGAAGTCCGTCGCCAATCAGAGATCGACCGCGTTGCCGAGGCACTCAGTACCTATCTCGATATCGATGCGCTACGCGAGATCATTGCGGAGGGTCGGCTGTGAGCAATATTGGATCTTTTGCTATTAGCCGACAAAGGGTTGGCAGGCTTTGAACTGGCCACGTCCGATTCCAGCAATTGGAGACCCGACCTCTGCCGCTGAACGCTCTGCCGATCCCGAAGCGTGGCAATTTCGCGATGAGGACCGCGAGGCGCTCTATCGGATCATTGGCGCGCGAAGAGACGTCCGAAGGTTTCGCTCCGACCCGATCGATGCTGATCTTGTGATGCGCCTGCTCGGCGCGGCCCACGCTGCTCCATCAGTTGGTCACTCCCAGCCCTGGCGATTCGTGGTCGTCACAGATAGTGCGAGACGCGAGCGCGCCGCTCTCATGGCAGAGCAACACAGACTCAGGCAGGCAAATCAGCTCTCCGAGGATGCGCGGCGCGAGATGCTTGACATCCAGCTCTCGGGAATCCGCGAGGCACCACTTGGGATCATCGTCTGCTGCGATCGTCGGGTCGAGGCCGGCGGCGTGATCGGCAGAGCGACGTTTCCTGACACCGACCTCTGGTCGTGCGCGCTCGCGATCGAGAACCTCTGGCTCGCGGCGCGCGCCGAAGGTCTCGGCATGGGATGGGTCACGCTGTTTGATCCTGTCGAACTCGCGGGGCTCGTCGATCTACCAGACGGGGTGGAGACGCTCGGCTGGCTGTGTCTCGGCTGGCCCGACGAGCGGCTCACCGAACCCGGTCTCGAACGCGTTGGATGGTCAAAGAGACGCGACCTTCGAGACATTGTCATATCTGAACACTGGACGGGGACAGGACCAGAACCACCCCGGTCTCGTATCCGATCAGCTCAGCCCAACGCAGTGGTAGCAGCGCGCGACGAGTCTGATCGTTTGCTCACGCCTCCCGAGTCGCTCGGTGTGCTCAGCCGGTCAATTGAGAGCCTCGTTGCGCTTGGCATCGATGACAGCGCGCGTGCGACGTGGGTACTTGTCGGCGCCGATCATCTTGTCGCACGACATCGCGTATCGGCGTTTTCATCGAGCGTTACCCGCGAGGTGCTCGAGGCCTCCGTCGCCGGCGAATCGATCGGCGCCGCAGCGGCGACCGTCGTTGGGCTCGATCGCGTCGTCGTCGATGCTGGAGTCGAGGGTGATCCCGTTGCCGGTGCTTTGCTTTGCCGGCCGCTTGGCAGGCGCGGCGATCTTGTCAACAACAATGCACTCGAATTGTTCGACGTCGAGCGGCTCATAGCGTTCGGTCGCAACCTTGGAGGTTCGACCGTCACGACGGGTGTTGTCGCGATCGGAGAGGTCGGGATTGGGAACACCACCGTGGCCGCAGCCCTCGGCTCGCTTTTGTGTGCCGCTGATCTAGAGGCGCTCGTCGGTTTGGGGACCGGCGGCGACTCGACGATGATCGCGCGAAAGCGCGAGGTGGTGCGCTCTGCAGTCGGGCGCGCGCGGCGCGGTCTGGGTTCGGAGAAAATCGATCCGCTCGAAGCTATTGCCCTTCTCGGTGGTCCTGAGTTCGCCGTTCTTACCGGCGTCGTGCTCGGCGTCGCAGCTAGACAGGGATTGGTCGTGCTCGATGGTTTTGCGACCTCGCTTGCAGCGCTCTGCGCGGTGCGGCTCGAGCCGGGTGTGGCAACGCACCTCGTTGCAGGACAGCGAAGTCGCGAACGCGGACACCAGATCGTGCTCGATGAACTTGGGCTCGAGCCGCTGCTCGATCTCCGTCTACGCGCGGGCGAAGGTATCGGTGCGATCCTCGCGACACAGCTGTTGATGACGGGGATGAAGACGCGAAAAGGTGCAGGGCGCACGGCCTCCTAACCGATGGATCGGTGCGGGAATTGAGAGTGTAGGAGGGATTCGGTCATGACTTTCATGGAGCAATGGACACCCCGCGAGTGCGCGATGAACGTGCCAAACGGGGACCCCACCGGCCGACCTTTTTCGCGTAGTCCTCGAACTCCTCTCCGAAAATACCCCTCAGCTGCTGCTCGTTTTCGATGATCCGGCTTCGAAACCAGGGAACGATCCCAATCGCTATCGCCGCCGCTGCGGGAGAGCCGGTGCAGATTGCGAGTCCGGCAAGGTAGATGATGTGTCCTGTGTACATCGGATTTCGCGTGACGCGGTAAATACCCGACGTTACGAGGTGTTCGGGAGGCGGTCCCGAGACACCCGGCCCGCCGCGACCCACCCGGTTCCGGTACTCCCCGCTGAGGCGATATTGAGCGTAACCCCAGATCATCAGTGGAGCTCCCCAGAATCGCAGACGGCGTCGCGAGATTGCCTGTTCGATGAGGACGATGATCGGTATGATGACGAAGTCCCGCTTTGAGGTGGAACGAAGGTACCTCAGGATCGTCGACGTGATCTCTCCAATCGGGGAGGCGATCGCGCAATGGATGACCGCCCCAGTCCGCTCGCTGTGGTCTTCCAACTCTCGTCCCCACTCTTTGTCCACCGTTTGATACATCCCAGTTGATGCATCCCAGGTTGTCCGAAGACCATACCCATTCTCAGGAGAGTTAGCTTAGATCTCGGGGCCCTGTGGGCAAAAAAATACCGGTGAAGAGATGAACGGAGCCAAGTTGTGTGCGAGACTACCGGTGCACGGGAGCCCAACGCGGGCTGAGAGGGCGGAAACGCCGACCGTTAAACCTGATCCGGATCATGCCGGCGGAGGGAGAGAACAATGAGCGAGTCGAACCGTTCGAAGATCTACGTGACGGGAAACCGTTCAGATGTCAAGGTTCCCTTTACCCAGATCACCCTCAGCCCGTCAGACGACAATGCGGGTCACGAGCGCCACGACACCTTTTGTATGTATGACACCAGTGGACCTGGCGGGGAGTCGACCGTCGGGCTTGCGCCGCTGCGACGCGCCTGGGTACTCGAGCGAGACGACGTCGAGGAATATGAGGGTCGAGAGGTCCGATACCGCGATGATGGTCGGGCCGCCTCGCGCCAGGGTGAGAATAGCCAGAGCGGGCAGATTACCGGTAAAGACCTTGTGGATCGCTTCAAGACAGGTCTTCCGCTACGCGCGCGTGCAGGAAAAAACGTCACGCAACTGCACTATGCGCGCCGCGGTGAGACGACGGCCGAGATGGAGTTCGTCGCCGTCCGCGAGGGTGTCGAACCCGAGTTCGTCCGTTCGGAGATTGCCGCTGGCCGGGCGATACTGCCCTCGAACATCAACCATCCTGAGTCCGAACCGATGATTATCGGACGAAATTTCCTCGTCAAGGTCAACGCGAACATCGGCAACTCTGCGGTCAGCTCCTCGATCTCCGAAGAGGTGGACAAGCTCGAGTGGGCGACGCGATGGGGAGCCGACACCGTGATGGATCTTTCAACGGGGCCGAAGATCCACACGACGCGCGAATGGATCGTGCGGAATTCGCCGGTGCCAATCGGAACGGTTCCGCTCTATCAAGCGCTCGAGAAGGTGAACGGCGAGCCGGCAAAACTGACATGGGAGCTTTATCGCGACACGCTCATTGAACAGGCCGAGCAGGGCGTTGACTATTTCACGATCCATGCCGGGGTCCTGCTTCGTTATGTCCCACTCACGATCTCGCGCGTCACGGGAATTGTAAGCCGGGGTGGTTCGATCATGGCCTCGTGGTGTCTTGCGCACCACGAGGAGAATTTCCTCTACACGAACTTCGAAGAGATCTGCAAGATCATGGCTACCTATGACGTCTCGTTCTCGCTTGGCGATGGGCTCCGACCAGGATCGATCGCGGACGCGAACGATGAGGCACAGTTTGCGGAACTTGACACGCTTGGAGAGCTGACCTCGGTTGCATGGAATCATGATGTTCAGGTCATGATCGAAGGACCCGGTCATGTCCCGATGCACAAGATCAAAGAGAATGTCGATCGACAGATGCGCGTCTGCCATGAGGCTCCGTTCTACACGCTCGGTCCGCTTACGACAGACGTTGCGCCGGGATATGACCACATCACCTCGGCGATCGGTGCGGCGACGATAGGTATGTTCGGCACTGCACTTCTTTGCTATGTCACGCCGAAGGAACACCTCGGTCTGCCAGATCGCGACGACGTGAAACAGGGGATGATCGCCTACAAGATCGCTGCGCACGCGGCCGACCTCTCGAAGGGTCATCCCGGCGCCCAAGCATGGGACGACGCGTTGTCAAAGGCGCGTTTTGAGTTTCGTTGGGAGGATCAGTTCAATCTTGCCCTTGACCCGGAGACGGCGCGCTCCTATCACGACGAGACGTTGCCCGCAGAGCCAGCAAAGACGGCTCACTTCTGTTCGATGTGTGGCCCGAAATTCTGTTCCATGCGCATCAGCCACGATCTACGACGCGGAGCTGCAGTCGAGACTGACGATATTGTCGGCGTCGAAATTGGGCTGAAAGACAAGGCCACCGAGTTTGTTGCAGGTGGCTCGGAGATCTACCGCTAGCACCCCACGGACCGGCCCCTGTACGCGAGATGGCCTCACACGGCGTCGGGAGGGGCTTTTGGTCCGGGCCGGCTTTGACCGAGCCCGGATACACTGAGCCCATCGTCGAACGGAACGACAAGCGAGGATAAATATTGTGTTCGACCAGACGATGAGTTTCGATGATCCCTCACTTCACGCGCTCCTCAGGTCCGCACTTGACGTGCGGCTGGATCACTACGGCACGCGGACGACATTTTCTCCCAAGGTGTTCATCCCGCTTACGCAGCTCTGCCAGGACCGCTGTGGTTACTGCACGTTCTCAAAGTCTCCTGCTCGGCTGACCGCTCCCTACATGACAATCGAACAGGTGCTTGAAATCGCACGCGCCGGTGTGGCCGCGGGTTGCCACGAGGCGCTCTTCACGCTCGGGGAACGTCCCGAACTGCGCTATCCGACTGCGGCCACGTGGCTGTCTGAACACGGCTATGACGATACCGTCGACTATCTCGTCGCGGCGTGCCGGGCTGTGCGCGACGAGGTGGGTCTTTTGGGACACGCCAATGCCGGCGCGCTCGACGATCACGAAATTGCCAAACTGCGGAGTGTCTCAGCCTCTCAGGGCATGATGATCGAGACGTTGAACGCGGGTCTTGACTGTCATCGGGGCTCGCCGGACAAGACACCTGAACGGCGGCTTGCAACGCTCGACGCGGCAGGACGTCTCAGCGTTCCATTTACGACAGGAATTCTTGTCGGCATTGGTGAGTCACGCGCGGACCGCATCGCCGCTCTCGAGGCAATCGCCGCCTCACACGTCCGATATGGACACGTCCAGGAGGTCATAGTCCAGAACTTTCTTCCAAAGGCTGGAACCGCGATGCATTCGACGCCTCCGTGTTCGAATGAGGAATACCTCTGGAGCATTGCGACCGCTCGACTGATTCTTCCCATCGATATCCATCTCCAGGCGCCCCCGAATCTGAGTGATGGTTATGCTCGGCTGCTCTTTGCCGGTATCGACGACTGGGGAGGCGTCTCGCCGGTGACTCCCGATCACGTCAACCCCGAACGCCAATGGCCAGCCCTCGATGAAATTCGCGAGGTAACCGAAGGCCAGGGATTCACTCTGGCCCCGAGACTTACGATCTATCCAGAGTTCGCCAGCGTGCCAGATCGATGGCTGGCCAAGGAGATGCGCTTCGCCGTCCTTGACCATTCGGACGCGGAGTCGCTCGGTCGTGACATCGAGAGCTGGTATTCCGGAGGATCGGGCGCGCCGCCAGTCTTGATTTTTGAGCGCACCACAAAGATGAGTGCCCGCGAGAGCTCGCGCGGCCGGGTGCGCGAGGTGCTCGATGGAGTGCTCGGCGGTCAAGAATCTGGAGAAGATGAACTCGTTACCCTGTTCGGCGCGAGAGGACCCGAGGTCCGAGCGGTCGCCGAGGTCGCCGACGAGCTACGCCAGCGGGTCAATGGTGACACGGTCACGTTCGTGGTGAACCGCAACATCAACTACACGAACATCTGCACATTCAAGTGCCGCTTCTGCGCGTTCAGCAAAGGACCACTCTCGCTGAACCTGCGGGGAGCCCCTTATCTTCTCGGCGTCGATGAGATCAGGTCGCGTGTCGTCGAGGCCGAGCAACGCGGGGCGACCGAGGTTTGTCTCCAGGGTGGGATCCACCCAGATTTTGACGGGGACTACTACCTCGAGGTGATCCGTGCCGTGCGCGCGGCCTCTCCAACGATCCACATCCATGGTTTTACCGCCCTCGAGGTGACCGAGGGGGCAAAGCGCCTCGGCGAACCCCTTGACGCGTATCTCCGTCGGCTCATGGACGCCGGCCTGAAGACGCTGCCCGGAACGGCAGCGGAGATCCTCGATGACGAGATTCGAGCCGAGCTCTGTCCGGACAAGATCAACACCGAGCAGTGGCTCGATGCGCACAGGACCGCCCACTCGGTGGGGCTGCGGTCGAATGTCACGATCATGTTCGGCGCAATTGAACAGCCGGTCCACTGGGCCCGCCATCTCCTTCGGACACGCGAGCTGCAAAAAGAGACGGGCGGGTTCACGGAATTCGTTCCACTTCCGTTCGTGCACATGGCGACGCCGATGTACCTCCAGAAAAAGAGTCGTCGGGGGCCGACGTTTCGCGAGGTGATACTCATGCATGCGGTCGGGCGCATCGCCTATCACGGCATGATCGACAACATCCAGGCCTCCTGGGTGAAAATTGGACGCGAGGGTATTGGACAGCTTCTCGAGTCGGGTTGCAATGATCTCGGTGGAACCTTGATGGATGAAAACATCTCCCGCGCCGCCGGGGCAGGTCATGGTCAACTCATGGAGCCCGAGGATTTCCATCGCATCGTTGAGCCTCTCGGTCGTCACCTGGTCCAGAGAGACACGCTTTATAGGCCTCTCCGGACCTTTGACGCATCGGCGGCCGTGTGAGAACGCAACCCGAATGCGCTCGTGCACCCGTCGCCGCGTTGGGCGTGAGCGGATCCGCGAGTGCGAGGCGTCGCCTCACCGACACCTGTACTCGTCGTTGTCGGCTGATGGATGTGGTCAAGCCTCGAGGTGACACCCGTGCATAGCGTCGGCGATGGCGATGATCATCTGCACATGGAGCGTGCGATCGAGCTTGGTCTGTCGGTCCGGACCTCGACATCACCAAATCCGTGGGTTGGATGCGTTCTGGTACCCGAGGGGGGAGCACTCACATTCGAGGGCGCGACCGAACCCGCCGGGGGACAGCACGCGGAGACCATCGCACTTCGCGCGGCAAGAGAACTCGCGCAAGGAGCAACCGTCTATGTGACCCTTGAACCGTGCTCGCACCTTGGCAAGACCTCCCCGTGTGCCGATGCACTGATCGATGCCGGAGTTCGCCGCGTCGTCATTGGCGTTGTCGATCCCGATGCGCGCGTCCGTGGTGATGGCATCAACCGACTGCGCGCGGCCGGCATTGTCGTCGATGTCGGCGCCAGAGCGCACGAGATAGCCGGTTCGCTCGCGCCCTATCTCAAGCATCGCCGGACGGGACGACCGTGGGTTGTCCTCAAGCTCGCGTCGACGCTCGACGGGCGCATCGCCGCGCCCGACGGTACGAGCCGCTGGATCACCGGTGCCGAAGCACGGGTCGATGCGCACCGGCTCCGGGCCGAGAGTGATGCGGTGTTGGTTGGCGCCGGCACGGTCCGGTCGGACGATCCGGAGCTGACCGTCCGGTTCGTCAAGGGACGTGATCCGCTTCGCGTGGTACTTGGATCTGTCACCCCGGATGCACGGGTGCAGCCGGCGATGGAGATGAGCGGCGATATTGAAGAGGTACTCGACACGCTCGGGGAGATGGATGTCTTGCAGCTTCTCGTCGAAGGGGGCTCGCGGGTCGCGCACGCATTTCACCAGCAGCGACTAGTCGACCGGTACGTGCTGTACCTCGCTCCCGCAATTTTCGGAGGCGACGATTCGGTTCCGATGTTTTCTGGAGAGGGTGCGCGGGACATGGATGCTCTCTGGCGCGGGGAGATCGTCGGGGTGACCCGACTCGGAGCTGATCTACGCGTCGACATCGAGTCTGTGCGAGGGGCCGGCAGCCGCTGATGTTTACCGGAATCGTGGAAGAGCTCGGTCGACTGATTCGGGCCGAACAGCGTGAGGCGTCGACGCGTCTGGTCTTTGGCGCTGAACTTGTCATCAAAGACTGCGGGATCGGTGACTCAATCGCCGTCAACGGATGTTGCCTCACGGTCGTCGAGCTGGGTACTGGCTCATGGAGCGCTGACGCGGTGCCCGAGACCATCGCCCGGACGAATCTCGGCTACCTCTCGCCTGGTGACCCGGTGAACTTCGAGCGACCGGTGACACTCGCCACCCGGCTTGGCGGGCATCTCGTCCAGGGCCACGTCGATGGCATTGGCACCGTGTTGCAGAGCGCACCGGAGCTCCGCGTGGACGCACCGAGATCGCTGTTGAGGTTCTTCGTGCCAAAGGGCTCCGTCACGGTCGATGGCGTCAGCCTCACCATCGTCGAGGTGTTCGACGGGGGATTCATCGTTGCGATCATTCCGCACACCAGCGAGGTGACTACGCTCGGCAGATTGCGACCCGGCGACTCCGTGAACCTCGAGGTCGATGTGATCGCCAAATATGTTGACCGACTCGTACGCGGCGATACGCCGTCTCCGTATCGGAGCGAACCTGCGGGAGAGGTTGAATAGGCCAGTGACGCGAGCAACGATCGATGAGGCAGTGGCAGCAATCGCCCGTGGAGAGATAGTGGTCGTCTTGGATGATGACGACAGGGAGAACGAAGGAGACCTCATTCTCGCAGCGGAGCGGGTGACTCCAGAGAAGCTAGCCTTTTTTGTCCGGTATACCTCCGGCCTCATCTGCACCGCCATCACCGAAGCGCGTGCCGACGAACTTGAACTACCGCTGATGGTCAAGCACAGCACCGAGATGCACGGTACGGCGTTCACGATCACCGTCGACGCGAGATCGGGAACGACCACCGGCATCTCCGCGGGAGACCGAAGCGCGACCATCCAGACGCTCGTTGACCCTTCATCTCGACCCGAGGACCTGTTGCGTCCTGGCCATCTTCATGTGCTCCGCGCGCGTGAAGGTGGTGTTCTCAAGCGCGCCGGTCACACGGAGGCGTCGGTGGATCTCGCCCGCTTGGCCGGGCTTTCGCCGGCCGGAGTGCTCTGCGAAATTGTCACCGAAGATGGCTTGAATATGGCGCGGCGCGATGAGCTTGAACGGTTTGCGGACCATCACGGTCTGTTGCTCATTACCATCGCCGATCTCATCGAGTATCGCCGGCGCAATGAGCAGCTCGTCGAGATGACCGCCGAGGCGCGGGTTCCAACTAGGTGGGGGGAGTTCACCTGTTTTGCCTACGAGTCGAGACTTGATCACGAGACACATCTGGCGTTTGTGATGGGTGATCTCGCCGGCCAGGAGGATGTCCTCGTCCGCGTGCACAGCGAGTGTCTCACCGGCGATGTCTTTGGTTCGATGCGATGTGACTGTGGAAGCCAGCTGCATGCCGCGATGGCCAAGATCGGTGAGGCGGGGCGCGGAGTCGTCGTCTATCTGCGGGGTCATGAGGGTCGAGGCATCGGTATTACGCACAAGCTCAACGCCTACCAGGTGCAAGACCGGGGCTTTGACACCGTCGATGCCAACCTTGAACTGGGGTTGCCAATCGACAGCCGCGACTATGGAATCGGTGCCCAGATTCTCGTCGATCTTGGCGTGACGACAATGCGTCTGATGACCAACAATCCGGTCAAGCGCGCAGGACTTGAGGGATTTGGACTCGAAATCGTCGAACGGGTACCGATTGAATCGGTTGTCAACAAGGAAAACATCCGTTATCTGCGGACCAAGGCTGAACGCATGGGACACCTTCTCGGTGAGTTCAAGGAGGATGATGAGACATCTTGAGGGCGTACTTGACGGAACCGGTCTGAAGATCGCGATCGTCTGCAGCCGGTTCAATCGCATCGTCACCCAGTCGCTGCTCGATGGCGCCCTCGGCGCATTGCGGCGCCACGGTGTCGATGACGACGATATTGATGTGGCCTGGGTTCCCGGTGCGCTCGAGATTCCTCTTGTCGTGAAGGCGTTTGCAGAAGCCGGCTCACACCATGCGATCGTCACGCTCGGTGCGGTGATCCGGGGAGAGACAGGGCATTACGACGTCGTCGTGAACGGGTGTGCCTCGGGTGTACAGAAGATTCAGCTCGACTCCGGAATCCCCATTGCCTTTGGCGTCTTGACCACCGACACTCTCCAACAGGCTCTTGAGCGGGCAGGGGCGCAATCGGTGAACAGGGGTATTGACTCAGCCGAGACCGCGATCGAGATGGTGAATCTGTTGCGGCAAATGTCCTCCAGCACGAACCGTAAGTAGCGATTTCGCTCCGCTATGGACGCTTTGTAAGGTCTCTCGCGAGAGGGGCGATTCTGCACTGTTCGTTTTCGGTTTTTCTCGTATACGTCGCTCGTTGCATCGAGCTGATATGTGCGCTCGGGCGGCACATTAAAGCCGACGGTCTGGTCGCATCAGAATGATTCGGCGAACTCATTCCTGAACAGCCCGCCGTACGGATGTTTCGGACGCAACGTGCACTCTTGCTGAATGCGAACTCTCGAAAGACGAACTTGCTGCGGGAGGCACGCGGACTAGCGAAAGGACATAGCACGCGAGCATGAGACTTGGCTGATCCACCTGGAAGGCGGCTATCACAAGGTGGTGGGAAGAATCTGTATGAAACGCGGGCCTCTTTACGGCGCTGCTGGCATCATCTAAACAATCTCTTAAATGTGATGGCGTTTGACGCAAGGATAAGTTTCCCGATAGGAAATGCCGGTGGCAACCTTCGGTTGGGTTATGGCGTCGATCGTCGGGGTCGGTGTCATTGTTTGGGGCGCCGAGGCGTTCGCCGAGCACTTGAGTAAGGCGGCTGTAGCACTTGGCGTCAGTGCGTTCGCACTGGCACTGCTTCTTGCTGGAGCTGAACCAGAAGAGTTAGCCACAGGAATGATCGCAAGCGCGCGCCACGCGCCGGCGCTTGCGTTCGGTGATGTGATCGGGGCGAATACTGCGATGTGTCTTGTCGCGCTTGGGGTTGGAGCATGGATCTCTCCGCTTCCTTTTGGAGCGCGCGTTCGCCGGTACGGGTTGCTTGGCCTTCCGGTTGGCGCGGTATGTGTGGTCTTCATCTGGGGCGGACATGTCAGCCGGCCCCAGGGAGCAGTTCTTGTCGTGCTCTATCTCCTCTACATTGCCGTCATCTGGAAGCTCGAGGGTGCGCCACCTG
>Ga0307372_10003366_pt1 | contig 25567 bp, 29 predicted proteins | sample OX1MG_FD_202533 | JGI IMG/M metagenome (GOLD analysis project Ga0307372, IMG submission 202533) | Soil microbial communities from Risofladan, Vaasa, Finland - OX-1 | ecosystem: Environmental > Terrestrial > Soil > Coastal area > Acid sulfate soil | place: Finland: Risofladan, Vaasa | collected...
TTGTCAATAAAAGATTGCGCCTCTCCCGTTTATTGTGTAACATAAATCTCAGACGTGCATTTGGGAGTTTCAGGAGCCTAAAATGATAGAAGCAAAACCGGCGGCAGCCGCCCGTAAGAAGTCGCTTGACTACACGAACATCGCTTTTTTGACCGCCACCCCGCTTATCGGCATCTTCGGCACCGCTCTTTATGTCTGGCGTTACGGATTTTCCTGGCTGGACTTGGCTGTTTTCACCATCATGTACCTTTGCGCGGGATTGAGCATCACCGCCGGCTACCACCGCTATTATGCCCATCGCAGCCATAGCGCGTCCAAGGTTCTGCAGCTTTTTTATCTGATTTTCGGCGCGGCGGCCGTGGAAAACTCGGTTTTAAACTGGGCCTCGGACCACCGGAACCACCACCGCTACGTGGACACGGACGCGGACCCTTACAACATCAACCGCGGCGGCTTCTACGCCCATATGGGCTGGATTTTCTACCGCAACGACGCCGATTCAAAAACACGCTACCAAAGCGTCCCGGACATGCTCAAGGATCCTTTGCTTATGTGGCAGCACCGGTGGTATCTCGCTTTGGTCGTTCTCGCGGGCTTCGGGCTTCCCGCCCTGATGGGGCACATGGTGGGACGGCCGCTGCTGGCCGGCCTTTTGTGGGGCGGATTTCTGCGCGTTACGCTCGGCCACCACATGACCTTCCTCATCAACTCCGCCGCGCATCTGTGGGGCAAGCGTCCTTACAGCCTGGACAATACGGCTCGGGACAACTGGGCCTTGGCCCCCCTCACCTTTGGCGAGGGCTACCATAACTTCCATCATAAATTCCCCTCCGATTGGAGAAACGGCATCCGCTGGTACCAGTTCGACATGACCAAGTGGCTGCTCGCGGCGCTCAAGCCCTTCGGACTGGTCTCGGATCTCAGGAAAACCCCGGAGCCGCTCATCTTGAAGGCCCGGCTGCAGGTGGAGCTAGCCGCGGCCAAGGACAAAATCAGCGCCACCGAGCCGAGCTGGAGAACGCACTGGGGCGACAGGATTCACGAGAATCTGGAGGCCGCGAAGAAGCGGGTCGAGGCCGCCATGGAGCGCTACCACCAGGCCAAGCTTGAACGTTCCCGCCACGCATGGTCTTCCGCCATGCGCGAAGGATTGGAGAGCCGCCTGGAAGCCTATCGCACCGAATTTTTGAACGCCCGGATGTCCTGGAAGTCAGCCATGCGCCTGGTCAACCGCCTCTCCTACGCGGGCGCGACCAAAAACCTTATGACGGTCGCGGCCATTCTGGATTTGCTCAAGAGCCGGGTTTGAGCGAGAGCCGGCGGGCTCTTAGACAAAGAACGCCAGGACGGCGTTCATGCGCTTGGCGAAGGCCATGACAAGCCCAGAGTATTCGACGGGTTTGGGATAGATGTCGACCTCTTGGCGCAGATCTTCCTTGGCGATAGGAATGCTGAAGTAAAAGGATGATCCGGCGCCGGGCCAGCTCTCCGCCCAGACCCGGCCGCCATGAAGTTCGGCCATCGCGCGAACCAGTGCCAGGCCCAGCCCCGTCCCCGACTTCTGATCCTTGGACTCCGTCTGAGAAAAAGCGCAGAAGAGCTGCTCCAAGTCCTTGAGCGCGATGCCGCAGCCGTTGTCCTTGACCTTGAACACCACCGTGCCGGCGTGCTCGAACTTTCCCAAGGCGGCGGACACGCGCACGATGCCTCGGCCGCGCGGCGGGACGTATTTGATCGCGTTGGAGACCAGATTGCTGAGCATCTGCACGATGCGGCGCCCTTCGGCCGAAACCCTGGGAAGCGGATCCTCCTTTTCCTGAATAAGCTTGACGCCTGCGGAAAGCGCGGAAGGCTGCAGGCTCTCCACGGCATCCTTAATAAGTTCCTGCGGCGAGCAGGGCTCTTTTTTGAGAGGCATTTTGCCGGCCGCGATTTTGGAGAAGTCCATCACGTCGTTGACCAGGGCTTCCAATCGAAGGGTGTTCTTAAATGCCAAGGACAGCATGTGCCGCTCATCCGCGGAGAGCCGGCCGTCGAGCTGATCCTGCAGGATTTCCAGGCCCAGGCGGATGGCCGTCACCGGAGCCCTCAGTTCGTGCGTCAGATAGGACGGAGAAATTTCGCCTTGGGAACGCGCGGAGACGGGCGGCGCGTCCTCTCGGACGAGCATGTCCTCCCAGGCCGGACTCTCTTTGAAGGATTCCATGATTTGCTTCCCCACGCTTCAAGGGTGTCCCCCCCGTGTTACGAAGAGGTATCCCTGATGTTGCGATTTTGTTAAAATGGGCCTGCCCAGGGGAACTTTTTCAGGGCCTGGTTCGTAGATCAAGGGACGATGAACCGAACGCGGCAGCTGGAGAAGTTTATCGAGGACTACTCGGAGCGGGGCTACCGCTTCGCCCACCAGCTCTGCCGCGACGATGAGGAGGCCAAGGAACTGGTCCAGGAATCCTTTTTCCGCGTCATCCGCAATTGGGACAAGTTCGAACCCTCTGCGGGCACGGAGAGCTGGTTTCTCACCATCCTGCGCAACGTTTATTTCGACGCGCTCAAGCGCTATGAGCGCCGAAATTGCAGCAGCATTGACGCGCCGGTCCATGAAAATGAGGGAAGTTCGCTGGCGTTCACGGAAGTCGTCGCGGACGCGCGTGAAGAAACTCCTCTCGATCGCCTCGAGCGTGAGGAGCTCGGCGCGAGGACAAGAGCCGTCTTGGACGCGCTTATTCCCGAGCACAAGGCCGTCTTGACGCTGTGCGACATGGAAGGGCTGCGCTACGAGGACATCGCCGTCGTCCTGGATTGCCCGCTGGGGACCGTTCGCTCGCGCATTTGCCGCGCCCGCGCGGCGTTTAGGAAGAAATTTTTGGAATCATGCCGGGAGGTGGTCGAGTCATGACGTGCGGACAATGCCGGGAAAATCTCTCCGCTTATGCCGACGGCGACTTAGGCCCCGCTGAAAAAATAAGCGCGGACGCCCATCTTGCCGGATGCGCGGGATGCCGGGCGGAGCTCCGCTTTATCCAAAAGGCGAAAGCAGCCATCGCCGGTTCGCCCTCACCCCGGATGCCGGAGAGCCTCAAGCAGGCTCTTCTAGATGAGGCCCGGCGTCGCGGCCGGCAGGAAGCGCCGCGGCCGTCTTTGTGGAGCATTCCGGCCTTCCGCTATCCCGCCGCGGCTCTAGCCGCGACCTTCGCCGCGCTGCTCGTCGTCTTGGCGGTAAACCGCGAAAACCAGCGTCCCACCATTTCCCTTGACGCCATGCTGGCCGCGCACGAAGAATACGCGCTCAGCCGGCCCTTGGCTCCGGCGGATATCATTTACTCGCGGCTGCCGGAGCAGGTAGAGACGGCCGCCGGAAACCCGCATGATCTTTAAATTCGGAGCCGAGAGAGCCGTTTTTGTTTCGGCGGCCGCCGCCTTGTTTTTATTCTCTCCGATTCCCAATGCCGCCGCCGCGCGCCTCAAGCGTCCCGATCCTCTTGAGGCTCTGCGCAAAAGCTTGGAAGGACCCGCGGTCCCTTATCAAGGCGAGGTCAAAATCCAGAACCATGCGCGCCAAAGCCGGGAAATTTCTTCAGTTGTCATGAATGTTTTTTGGGCCAATGACTCGCACTATCATCGGGAAATAAAGGACAAGGCCGGCAATCTTCGCCAAGTTATCGTCGCCGACGGCGGAAACGAATGGATCTACGACCCGGAGGACCGCAAAGCCTGGAAGGGCCCGATTCCGGCTGATTCGCGCGGAGAAATCGAGAGCGAGCTTCGACTTATTTCCGCCAATTACGCCGTCAAGATTTCCCCGGGACGCCGAATCGCCGGGCGGCCCACGTGGCTCATTGAATTCAAATCCCGCGCCACGGGCGCGCTGGCCCGCCGGCTTTGGCTCGATCGTCAGTATTGGCTGAGCCTGGAGAGCGAGCTTTTCCGTCCCAACCGCAAGGTCGGCTCTTCCATGCGCTTTACCAGCGTCTCGTTCAATCCGGAACTGCCCAAGACGCTTTTTGCCTTCAAGCCTCCGGCGGGCTGGCAAATTATTCCGCGGCTGGCTCCCCGCAAAATTTCTCCCGAGAACGGGTCCGCGGCCGGCGGGGCGCGCGAATTGCCGGCGTGGCTTCCCTCCGGCTACGCCTTTGAAAGCGAGGACGCCCTGCGCGGCGGCAAAAACCCGGTCTGGCACGACCGCTTTTCGGACGGCATCAACGTCCTTTCCCTTTTCCAGTGCTCGGACGAGGTCCAACTCGATTTTGGGACCACCGGCGCGGAGCCCGTGCAGATGGCCTCCACGCACGCGAAGCTGGCTTGGACCCAGGACGGCCTCGTGCTCAGCTGGAGCCGCGGCGGCAGGCGCTTCGTCCTCATCGGCCCGCTTGATTTGACGGCCATCGAACGCGTGGCGGAGTCCGTGCCGTGAGGCGCGACGCGGAATTTCCCCGCTACGGGTCCTCGCCGTTTTCGTCGCGGACCGCGGACCGCGATCTCCTGGCCGTCATGCTGCGCGAACGCTGGCTTAAAAAACAGCCGGCGCTTCCCGTCCTGGACTGCCCGTGGCGCGTGGTCCAGCGCATCCCCCGCGCGATCAGCGAAAGTCGCAAGGAGCATTTTTTGGCCTTTTACTTGAATTCCCGCAATCACCTGGTCCACGAGGAAACCGTCTCCATCGGCACGCTTTCCGCGAGCCTCGTTCACCCGCGGGAAGTTTTCTCTCCGGCCATCGCGCGCGCCGCGGCCGCGCTCATCGTGGCCCATAACCATCCCTCCGGCGACTGCTCGCCGTCTTCCGAGGACAAGGACGTGACCCGGCGGCTCCAGGAATCGGGAGCGCTTCTGGGCATCCCGCTTCTCGATCATCTCATCGTCGGAGCGGGCGGAGATTTTTTCAGCTTCCGCGAGCGGGGCTTCCTCAAGGATTCCGGCAAGTGAGCGGACGCGCCGCCGCCATTCTGCTTTTGGCCGCCGCCCTTTTGCCGGGCTGCTCCTCGTCTCATTACTACCGGGGCCGTCTTGATGAGGAACGCGGCGAGGTCCTGCGCGCGGCGGGCCAATACGAGCGCTATCTTTCCGGCGCGCCGCAGGGTTTCTACGCCGGCCAAACCCGCGTGCGCCTGGGAAACATCTACTCGACCCTGGACCGCTGCGAGGAAGCCCATCTTCAATACGAAGCGGCCTTGCGCGGCAAGGCTTTGAGGCAGCCCTGGCTTTCGCAAGCCCAGGCCGGCTTGATGGACTGCCCCGATTATTTCCCGCTGGGCAGCGTGCGCCGCTGGGTTTACGGGGACAGCGCGACGCTCGGCCGCGAGATGACGCTAAACTGGGACATGAAGCTCTCCAGTTCCGGCCTCGCCGCCCAAATCCAAAGCTCCCTTTACGCCGGGAAGAGCCTGGTTAAGAAAGAGACTTTGACCTATGTGAAAAAGGATTGGGCCGTCTGGGAACAAAACGGAGCCGAGACAGTGGCCGTTTTGAGATATCCCTTCGTCCCGCGAAGGCAGTGGAGCGTGAAGCTGCCCTCCGGCCTCTACGTCTACCGCATCGAAGCCGACGACGCCCAGGTCAAGACCGCCGCCGGAGTTTTCGAAAACTGCCTCAAGGTGCGCGAGACCAACGAGAAGATTCCCGGCTCCTGGGAATACGTCTACTACGCCCCGTTCGTGGGCCGCGTCAAGACCACCATCGGCGGGCCGGGTTACGAGAATCCCAATACCGAGCTCATCCGCTACCAAGCCGCGGGCTCCGTGACTCCCTAATTTTCTATAATCGCACAGTGGGATCCAAAAGCCTGAATCTGCCCCGCCCCCTGTCCCACTCGTCCATCTCTCTTTACGCCGAGTGCCCCCAGAAATACAAGTTTCGCTACATCGATAGGATTCCGGAAAAGCCCAAGCATTATTTTTCGTTCGGCTCGAGCGTGCACACGGCTCTGGAATATTTTTACGGCGCCAAGGAGCCGCCGGCGCCGACTCTTGAGCAGGTTCTGGCCTACTACAAGGAGCATTGGATTTCAGCCGGCTACAAGAACCAGGAGCAGGAAGAACAGTATCGGGAGAACGGCGAGGAAATCCTGACGCTTTTTTACCGCAAGCACGCGCCGGATTATCACATCCCGCTCTTCGTCGAGTATAACTTCAACATGGACGTCGGCGGCGTGCCGGTGACCGGCAAGGTCGACAGGGTGGACCGCCTGCCGGACGGGCGATTCTCCGTCGTGGACTATAAAACCGGAAAAGCCTTGGCGAAGGACCGCATCGCGACCGACGAGCAGCTCACCATGTACCAGCTCGCCTGCGAAAAACTTCTGGGCGCGGAAGTCTGCCGCCTTTCTTTCTACCATCTCCCCAGCCTTACCGAGCATGTCGCCGAGCGCCGCGGAACGAATCTAATCAAGAAGCTCGAGGGCAAGATCGTTTCCACCGCCGAGGCCATTTCCCGCGGGGAATTTTCCCCCACCCCGGAGGAAAAGAAGTGCTTTTGGTGCGACTACAAGCCCCTGTGCCCGGTTTACAAAGCGCAGGACGCGCCGCCTCCGGCCGCTTTCGCCTCGGAAGAAGATGTTTCCGCGCTTATCGATCGATACGGAGACATCTGCGCCCAAAGCAAAACCCTGGATGAGGAGGCTCGGTCGCTTAAAGACGAGATCATCGCTCTCTTCGAGAAAAAAGGCTACGTCCGGGCCTTCGGGCGCAAGTACGAGGCGGTCCGGGCGGCCGGGGAACGCTGGGAGTTCCCGGACAAGAAGAAATTCCTGGAATTTCTAAAGGACGAAGGGCTCTACGAGCGCGTCCTGGCTCCTTCCGGGCCGAAAGTGCGCGAGCTCCTGGACGACGCCGGGCTCGATTCCGCGGTCAAGAAAAAGCTCGCCTCCTTGGCGGAAAAAGTCGAAACCTCGGAACTCAAGGTTCAGCCTCTTTGAAGCCCGTCATCCTCGCGCTGGATCAGGGAAGCTCCAGTTCCCGGGCCCTGGCTTTCGACGAGGCCGGCCGCGTGGCCGCGCGCGCGCAATTCCCGCTCAAGACCGCGCGCCCCAAGCCCGGCTGGGTCGAGCACGACGCCTTGGAGCTCGCCCGGACCCAGGAGCGCGCGCTCGACAAAGTCCTCTCTCTTCTCCCCTCATCCCGCGAAATCGCGGGCTTGGCCTTGGCCTGCCAGCGCTCGACCATCGTCTTGTGGGACTCGCGCTCGGGCGAGCCGGCCGCGCCGGCGCTGAGCTGGCAGGACGGCCGCGCCGCCGAGGAAGCGGCTCTTTTGAAAAAAAATCCGGAGTTCTGGCGGTGGAAGACCGGGCTCTATCCCACGCCTTACTACTCCGCGCCCAAGCTTTGCTGGCTGCTGCGCCAAAACGCCCGCGTCCGGGCTCTGGCCAAGTCCGGCCATCTTTTGGCCGGGCCCGTCGGCTCCTTCATTCTCTGGCGCTTGAGCAAAGGCGCCATTTTCGCGGCCGACCCGACGCTGGCCCAGCGGACCCTCCTCATGAACATCTCGACCCTGTCCTGGGACGAGGATCTCTTGAACGTCTTCGGCGTCGATAGGCGCATCCTGCCCGACATCCTGCCCTCGGCGGGGCTCTGGGGGCTCATCCATCGCCATGGGCGCGAGATTCCGGTGCTGGCCTGCCTGGGCGATCAGCAGGCCGCGGTCGCGGGCTTGGGCGGCGGCAGGGCCGGAGCGTGGATAGCAAATTATGGAACGGGAGCTTTTCTCCTGCGCAATTCGGGCGACAAGCCGCGGCTTATCCCCGGGCTTTTGGCCTCCATCGGATGGACGCTCCCCGGCAAGGAAGCCTTTTATTTCGAGGAAGGCACGGTCAACGCGGCCGGCGCCGCCCTGGATTGGATTGCCGCCCTGGGCCTGCTTAAAAAGCGGACGGACCTTGATCGGCTCTGCCGCGAAGCCGCCAGCGGCGCGCTGTTTTTGCCCGCGCTCGGCGGTTTGGGCGCCCCGTTCTGGGAGCCCCGCGCGAAAGCGGCGTTCGTGAGGCTCGACTCCCAAACCACGCCGGCCGACCTGGTGCGCTCCTGCGTCGAGGGAATCGCGTTCCTCGTCTCGGAAATCGCGGAGACCATGGAGAAAGCGGGCCCTAAAATAAGCGCGGTTCGGGCCTCCGGCGGCGTTTCTCGCTCGGATTACCTGATGCAGTTCCAAGCGGATATCCTGAGAGCTCCGATTCAACGCATCGCCCAGCCGGACGCCACCGCTCTGGGCGCGGCCTCCCTGGCTTTGCGGCGCCACGATGCGCGCTGGAGCCATCGGCTGCAGAACGCTCCCGTCGAAAAGGTTTTTTCTCCGCGGCGTCCCGCGGCTGAGGCCCGCAAGCTGCGCGAGCGCTGGAAGGATTTTCTAAATCGCCAGCTGGCCTTGAGCCGGACTTTCTGAGCTTTAGGAAATTCTCAAAATTTCCAGCACGTTTCTGACGCTGGTAATTTCAGCGTCCGCGGCGGAAAAATCCTGATCGCCGTTGGCTCCGTTGCGCAGCGCCAGGCAGAAAAGTCCGGCGCTTTTGGCGGCCAGGACGCCCACCCTGGAATCCTCCACCGCCGCGCAAGATTCCGGCTTGGCGCCCAGACGCGCGCAAGCCGCGAGATAGCTGTCCGGCAGGGGCTTGGTGCGTCCGCCTACGTCGTCGGCGCTCACCACGGCATCGAACCAAGACGCCAGATTAAAGCGCTCCAAGACCATCTCAATCCAATTGCGCGGAGAGGAAGAGGCGATGCCGAGGGGCCTTCGGCTTTTCTTGATGCGATCGAGGATATCCGTAAACCCCTCGGCCAGGGATACTCTGCTCTTGTAAATCGTCTCCGCCAGTCTGCCGCAGTCATTCAGGAAGGACTCCCGGCTTTCAGCCAACCCATAGGCGTCGTTCAGGAAATCATAAAGGGCGGCGGGGCTTAAGCCCGTGACGCGCCGATAATCCTCCGGCCGCCAATGGGGCACGCGGTGCAGCAGGAATTCCTTCTCGGCGAGCTTCCACTGCAGTTCGCTGTCCACGATGACGCCGTCCATGTCGAAGACGACGGCAGAGATTTCCGGCTTGGACATCAAGCGTGCGCGGCGGGCTCGAGCTGCTGGAGCTTGTAGAGCATGGAATAAAGCCCGCCCTTCGCGACCAATTCCGCGTGCGGGCCTAATTCCTTGAGCTCTCCGTAGTGGAACACGGCGATGCGGTGGGCTTTTTGCAGGGCGAAAAGCCGGTGGGCGATGATGAGCACCGTGCGGCCGGGGAAAAGCCGCTCCAGCGCGTCCTGGACGCCTTTTTCGCTGGCCGCGTCCAGGTTCGAGGTGGCCTCGTCCAAAAGCATGATGGGCGGGTTTTTCAGGACCGCGCGCGCGATGGCCAAGCGCTGGCGCTGGCCGCCGGAGAGCTGCATGCCGCGGTCGCCCAGCGGCGTGTGGAGCTGCTGCGGCATTTCTTCCACGAAGGATCGCGCGTCGGCCACTTCCAGCGCCTTCCAAATCTCTTCATCGGACGCGCCCTTGCGGCCCACGCTCGCGTTGCCCGCGACGGTGTCATTGAACAAAATGGTCTCTTGCGCGACCAAGCCCACGTGATCGCGCAGGGACGCGAGCGAGTAATCGCGCAGATCAACTCCGTCCACGAGCACGCTCCCTTCCTGCGGATCGAAGAGCCGCAGCAGCAGATGCGCGAGCGTGGTTTTTCCGGAGCCGCTTTCTCCGGCGACTCCCAGGACTTCTCCCGCTGGAATCTTTAAATTCAGATTCCGAATGGCCCACTCGTTTCGCGTAGGGTAGCGGAAAGAGACTCCCTGGAACTCTATGCCGCGTGAGATGCTTTTGAACAGGATCGGGTGGATCTTTTCCTGCACGGAAGTTTTGGCGTCCATGACCGCGAAGACGCGGTCGGCCGAGGCGAGCGTCAGCTGGACGGTCGAATTGAGCTTGGCCAGGTTCTTGAGCGGCGCGTAGGCAGCCGAGAAGCAGCCGATAAAGACGAAAAAGGCTCCGGGCGACATTTTGCCCAGGAAAATCTGCTGCCATGCCATGTAGAAGACGACCGCCATGACGATGGAGCCGAAGAACTCCATGAGCGGGCCGGAAAGCGCGTCCGCGCGCAGGTAGCGCATGATCTGGTTGAAGAAGGAGTCGTTCTCCAGCTTGAACTTCTCTATAGCCTCGTCCTCGTAGTTGAAAATCTTGACCACCAGCATTCCCAAGAGACTCTCCTGGAACCGGTGGGTGATCTCCCCCATGGTTTCCTGGCTCTTCTTGCCGGCGGAGCGGAGCTTCTTGCCCAGGACGATCAAAGCCACCGCGATGAAGGGGAGGACGATGAGCGCCACGAGCGCAAAATGCCACTGGACGAAAAACATGACGCCGATGAGCACGACGACCGTCAGGGAATCCCGGATGAGGTAAAGCGGCGCGAAGCGCAGGCCGTTCTGGACGTTCTGCACGTCGCTGGTCATGCGCGAGATGATCTCCCCGCTCTTGTTCTTCCAGAAAAAATCCATGGAGAGCTTGTGCAGGTGCTCGAAGAGATCCATGCGCAGGTCCTGGGTGATTCTCTGCCCAAGGTAGCTCATCAGATAGCTCTGCGCGTAGGACAGGATCATCTTCAAGAAAAAGATCAGCGGGATGAGCCCGGTGATGATGTAGGCCATGTGGACGTCCTTTTTGATGAGGACGTTGTTGACGGCGGGCTCAAGAATCGCGACCATGGCCCCGCTCAGGAGAGCCACCCCGACCATGACCAGACAAGCCTCGATGAAGCGGACCCAGTAAGGCTTGAGGTAAGGAATAAGTCTTTTGATGGATTTCATGCGCTGCGGGACATTCTCCCAAATTTTACGGCGCTAATCCATTGCGGAGCGCTGGCGGCGGCGGGCGCGGCGGATTTCAACGCAGACTTCCCTCGTTTCGGGCATCGCCGCCGGGCGCTTGTGGACGCGGACGGTCGCGGCGGCAATCCGGACATCGAGACGCAAAAGCGCTTGGGCAATTTCCTCGGCCAGAGTTTCCACGAGGCGCCGCGGGCGCTCCTCGGCCAAGCGCCGGATAAGTTGTTCCGCTTTCTGATAATCAATGGCGTGGCGGAAATCATCGCTTTTCGCCGCGCGACGGATATCGCACTCAAGACCGGCGTCTATTTCGATGGGCTGCGGACGGCGGCGTTCCTCATCCGGGACGCCCAGCCGCGTCCGGCATTGCACGCCTAAAATCCAGATTTTATCCCTTGGCGTCATTCTTGTATAATTTGATTATGACTTATTCAAAGAAAGTCGTCATCATCGGATCCGGCCCCGCGGCCTACACCGCGGCCATTTACGCGGCCAGGGCGGCGCTTGAGCCCTTGGTTTTCGGGGGCGTGAGCCTGGGCGGCCAGCTCATGATCACCTCGGACGTGGAGAATTTCCCCGGCTTCGAGGAGCCCATCATGGGCCCGGAGCTGGTCGAGCGCATGAAAAAGCAATGCGAGCGCCTGGGCGTGAAAATCATCCCGGAGAGCGTCTCCAAGATCGATTTGTCCAAGCGGCCTTTTGCCATGGAGACCACCGAGGGCGTCAAGGCGTCCGCGGAAACCCTCATCATCGCGACCGGCGCGTCGGCGAAGCTGCTCGGGCTTCCTTCCGAGGCGCGGCTCATGGGCCACGGCGTCTCGGCCTGCGCGACCTGCGACGGCTTTTTCTTCAAAGGCAAGGAGATCGCCGTGGTGGGCGGCGGCGACACGGCCATGGAGGAATCGACCTTCTTGACCCGCTTCGCCTCCAAGGTAACCGTCATCCACCGGAGAAACGAGCTGCGAGCCTCCAAGATCATGCAGGAGCGCGCGCGCAAGAATCCCAAGATCAGCTTCATCTGGGACACGGCCGTCTCCGACATCGTGGGCAACGGCGAGGTGCACGGCTTAAAGCTCAAAAACCTCAAGACCGGAAAGGAAAGCGATTTCGCCTGCCAGGGGCTTTTCGTGGCCATCGGCCACGCCCCCAACACGGCGTTTCTGGGCGGCCAGCTCAAGACCGAGCCCAACGGCTATCTCACGGTCGACAACCGGACGCGGACCTCCGTCGCCGGCGTCTTCGCGGCCGGAGACGTGATGGACGCGCGCTACCGCCAGGCGGTCACGGCCGCGGGCACGGGCTGCATGGCGGCCTTGGAGGCCGAGCGGTTCCTGGCCGGCCATGAGTAATTCCGCGACCGCCCAGCGCCCGGCGCCTCTGCCGCCCTGGCTCAAGGTCAAGCTCGCGGGCGGCGAGAACTTCGCGCGCATCAAGGCCGTCTCGGCCCGCCGCAATCTGCACACCGTCTGCGAGGAGGCGCGCTGCCCCAATATCTCCGAGTGCTGGGGCGGACAAAAGGGCGCGGCCACCGCGACCTTCATGCTGCTGGGCGACGAGTGCACCCGCGCCTGCCGCTTTTGCTCGGTCTCGTCCAAGGCCAAGCCGGACGCGCCCGATGCCGAGGAGCCCGCGAAATTGGCGGAAACTCTTTTTGAGATGGGACTCGACTATGCGGTCATCACCACCGTCTGCCGCGACGATTTGCCGGATCAAGGCGCCGGGCATATCGCGCGCGTCATCCGCGAGGCTAAGCGGCGCAACCCCAAGCTTCTGCTGGAAATCCTGATGCAGGATTTCCAGGGCCGGCGCGATCTCATCGAGGTCATCGCCGCGGCCGGTCCCGATGTGCTGGCGCACAATTTAGAGACCGTCGAACGCTTGACGCCCGCGGTGCGCGATCACCGCGCGTCGTACCGCCAGTCCTTGGACGTCCTGGCCCTGTGCCGCGATATCGCGCCCAAGACGCCGTCCAAATCATCCCTCATGCTGGGCTTGGGCGAGCGCGAGGACGAAGTCTTGGCCGCTTTCGAGGACTTGCGCCGCGCGGGCGTGCAAATCCTGACCATCGGCCAATACCTGCGCCCCAGCCGCGCGAAGAGAAATCTTCCCGTCGCCGAGTATGTCGCTCCCGAGCAATTCGAGGCCTACGGCCGCCGCGCGCGGGGCATGGGCTTTTTGCACGTCGCCTCGGGGCCGTTCGTGCGCAGCTCCTACCGGGCCGGAGAGCTTTTCCTGAAGGATTACCTCGGTGCCAATCACCTCGGCTGATCGCTCGCGCACCGAGCGCATCGAAATCCTCAGCCCCGAGGGCGTCCGCGATTTTTCCATTCCGGTCGACTTGCCCGAAGAAAAGCTTCTCTCTCTCTACCGCAAGATGGTCGAGATCCGGCTCTTTGACGAGCGCTCGGTCAAGCTGCAGCGCCAGGGCCGTTTGGGCACTTATCCCATGATTCTCGGCCAGGAAGCGAGCCAAATCGTCCCGGCCGCGTGCCTCAAGCCCAAGGACTGGCTCGTGCCCACCTACCGCGGCCAGGGCGCCTACTACGCGCGCGGCATGCAGCTGCGCTACTCCCTGCTTTACTGGGCGGGCGACGACCGCGGCGTGAAATTTCCGGATGAGAACAACGACCTCATCTTCGCGATTCCCGTGGGCTCGCACCTGACCCAGGCCGCGGGCCTGGCCTGGGGCGAGAAATTAAAGGGCCAGGGCGGCGTGGCCATGGCCTACTTGGGCGACGGGACCTCCTCCAAGGGCGATTTTCACGAGGCGCTGACGTTTTGCGCCGCCATGAAGCTGCCGGCGGTCTACATCGTCGAGAACAATCACTGGGCCATCTCCGTGCCGCGCGAAAAACAGTCCGCGGGAAAGACTCTCGCGCAAAAAGCCTGGGGCTACGGGGCCTTCGGCGTCCAGGTCGACGGCAACGACGTGTTCGCGATTTGCAAGGCGGTCGGCGAAGCCGTGGCGCGGGCGCGGGAAGGACATGGCCCCAGCGTGGTCGAGTGCGAGACCTACCGTTTGAGCCATCACACCACGGCGGACGACGCGGGACGCTACCGGGACGCGGCCGAGGTCGAGGAATGGCGCAGGAAAGACCCCATCACGCGCCTGAAGATTTACTTGGAACGGGAAAATTTGTGGGACGCGGAAAAAGAAGCCCGGCTGCAAAAAGACGCCGCCGCCGCGCTTGAGGCGGAAATCCAGGCCTACGAGGCGTTCCCCCCGCCCAACCCGCTCGACATGTTCTCGGAAAACTACGCCGCCGCGCCGTGGCATTTGATTGAGGAACACGCCGAGCTCCAGAAAATACTGGAAACCAAAACCGGCGAGGAAAACTTGGCGGTCCTGCCGCCGGCCGAAGGGCGCTTCCCTTAAGATGCCCGAGCTCAACCTGGTCCAGGCCGTCAACCAAGCCCTCCATCAGGCGATGGAGGAAGACCGGCGCGTGCTGGTCTTGGGCGAGGACGTGGGCTTAAACGGCGGCGTGTTCCGCGCCACCGAAGGGCTGCAGCAAAAATTCGGCGCCGAGCGCGTGGTGGACACCCCCTTGGCGGAAATCGGCATCATCGGCTCCTCCATCGGGCTTGCCATCAACGGCTTTAGGCCCGTGTGCGAAATCCAGTTCGACGGCTTTTTGCCCTCGGGTATGGACCAAATTCTCTGCCACATGGGCCGCATGAGAAACCGCACGCGCGGCCGCCATACCGTGCCCATGGTTCTGCGCTGCCCGCACGGCGGGCTCATCCACGCGCCCGAGCATCATTCCGAATCGCCCGAGGCTTACGTCTGCCACACGCCCGGCATCAAGGTCGTCTGCCCCTCGACGCCCGCCGACGCCAAGGGGCTTTTAATCGCGGCCGTGCGCGATCCCGATCCCGTGGTGTTCTTCGAACCCAAGCTGCTTTACCGCGCGGTCAAAGGCGAGGTGCCGCAGGAGCCGTATGAAACGCCCATCGGCAAGGCGCGCCAAGCCCGCATCGGCTCGGACTTGACCTTGATTTCCTGGGGAGCGATGGTGCACACCTGCCTCAAGGCCGCGGAGTCGTTGGAAAAAGAAGGCGTCTCGACCGAGGTTTTGGATTTGCGCACGCTGACTCCGCTCGACTTGGACGCTATTTTGGCCTCGGTCCAAAAAACCGGCCGCGTCCTCATCGCGCATGAGGCGCCCAACATGGGCTCCTGGGCCGCCGAGGTCAGCGCCTTAATCGCCGAGCGCGCGCTCTTGAGCCTCAAGGCTCCGGTCAGGCGCGTGGGAAGCTGGGACATCCGCATGCCGCTGTTCCGTTTGGAGAAGCACTACATCCCGGACGCCGATCGGGTTCTGCGCGCGGCGCGCGAGATTCTGGCGTTCTGACAAAGCCTTTTGATAAAATCGAAGCGTTGGAAATTCATCAGCAAGGAGCGGCCATGATCTACGATTTTAAGCTGCCGGACATCGGCGAGGGCCTCACCGAGGGCGAGCTCGTCAAATGGCACGTCAAGGAAGGCGACACGGTCAAGGAAAACGACCCCATTTGCAACGTCCTGACCGACAAGGCCGAGGTGGAAATCCCCAGCCCCAAGAACGGAAAAATCGCCAAACTCGCGGCCAAGGCCGGCGAAAAGGTCAAGGTGCACGAGACGCTGGTCACCATCGACGTAGCGGGCGGAGAGTCCAAGCCCGCCGCGGCGGCGGCGGTCGAGCCCGGAGGGCGAGCAGTCCCGGGCGCGCTAAAGGGAAGTGCGTCAGCGCCCGGGGCCGCGGTCAGCGCCACGCCGGCCGTGCGCAAGCTGGCCTCCGAACTCAAAGTCGATTTGGCCAAAATCAACGGCACCGGTCCTACGGGACGCATCACCGAGGACGACGTGCGCCGCGCTGAGGTCAAGGCCGGAGGCCGAGCAGTCCCGGACGCCGTATCGGGAAGTGCGTCGGCGTCCGGGGCGGCGAACGGAGCCGCGCCCTCGTCCAACGGCGCGGTCAAGCCCGCGCCCGCGGCGTCCGGCTCCGACGAGCAGATTCCCTTCATCGGCATCCGCCGCAAGACCGCCGAGAAGATGGCCGAGAGCTGGCGCACCGTGCCCCATGTCTCGCACATGGACGAGGCCGACTTCACGGCCCTGGTCAAGCTCCGGCAGGAAATGAAGGCCGAAGCCGAGAAAAAATCCATCAAGCTCACGTATCTCCCCTTCATCATCAAGGCGCTCATCAAGACCTTCAAGGAATTCCCGCAGTTCAACGCGGTCCTGGACGAAAAAGCCGGCGCCATCATCCACAAGCGCGACTACCACGTCGGCATCGCGGCCTCGACCCCGTCGGGCCTCATGGTGCCCGTGGTCAAGGACGCGGAAAAAAAGGACGTCTGGGCCTTGGCGTCGGACATCCATCGCCTGGCCGAGAAGGCGCGCGCGGGGAAAATCGAGGCCGCGGATCTCTCCGGCGGCACCTTCACCATCACCAACATCGGCCCCATCGGCGGGCTCTTCGCCACGCCCATCATCAACTTCCCCGAGGTCGCCATCCTGGCCGTCATGAAGCTCCAGGATCGACCCGTCGTAAGGGACGGCGCGGTGCAAATCCGCAGCATGGTCAACTTGGTCCTGACTTTCGACCACCGGGTCACGGACGGCGCGCAAGCGGCGTCCTTCATGAACACGCTCATCAAGGGCTTGGAAAACCCGAAGACGCTGCTCTAAGCCATGGCGCTTTCCACCGACGTCCTCGTCATCGGCGCGGGCCCCGGCGGCTACGTCGGCGCGATTAAGCTCGGCAAGCTCGGCAAAAAAACTTTGCTGGTCGAGAAGGACAAGCTCGGCGGCGAGTGCCTCAACTACGGCTGCATTCCCTCCAAGGCTCTTATCCACGCGGCCGACGAGTACTACCAGCCCAAGGCCGCGCAGGCTCACGGCATGAACGCGGCGGGCTTGGGCATCGACTGGGCCAAGGTGCAGGTCTGGAAGAACAACGTCATCGGCGGCTTTGTCCGCGGCATCGCGTCCTTGGAAAAGGGCAACAAGGTGGACGTCGTCGCGGGAACCGCGCGGCTGACCGGCCCCAACTCGGCGGTCATCGCCAAAGAGGGCGGCGAGGAGACGGTTGAATTCGCGCACGCGATCATCTCGACCGGCACGCGGCCCGCGGAAATTCCGGGGTTTTCCTTCGACGGCGAGTCGGTGCTGAGCTCCAAGGAAGCCTTGGAGCTTCCCGCCGCGCCCGAGCGCCTGGCCGTCATCGGCGGCGGCGTCATCGGCCTTGAAATCGGAACCTTCTTCGCCAAGCTGGGAACCAAGGTCACGGTCGTTGAATTCATGGACCAAGTCCTTCCCGGCGTGCCCTCGGAGTTGGTTTCCCCCGTTCTGCGCAACCTGCAAAAACTCGGCGTGGAGATTCTCACCAAATCCCAGGCGCTGGGCTACGAGCGGACGGACGGCGGGCTTTCCGTGCGCGTCAAAACCGCTGAAGGCGAGAAGACCGTCACGGCCGACAAGATTCTTTTAAGCGTCGGCCGCGTTCCCATCACCAAAGATTTGGGCTTGGACGCCGCCGGCGTTGAGACCGACGCCAAGGGGCACATCAAGGTCAACGCGCGCTACCAGACCAACGTGCCGCACATTTACGCGGCCGGAGACGTCATCGGCGCGCCGTATCTGGCGCACAAGGCCTCGCAGGAAGCCGTCGTCGCGGCCCTGTCCATCGCGGGCTTCGAGACCCACGGCATCGGCGCGGTGCCCTGGACCATTTTCACGGATCCGGAAATCGCCTTCGTGGGCGAGACCGAGGAGCAGATCCGCGCGCGCGGGCGCGAGCCCATCGTGGGACGCTTTCCCTTCGCGGCCTCGGGGCGCGCCCAGGCCGTGGGCAAGCCCGAGGGCTTCTACAAGGTCGTCGCGGACAAGGAGACGCGCGAAGTGCTGGGCGTCGCCATCGTGGGCGCGAGCGCGTCGGACCTCATCGGCGAGGGCTGCCTCGCGGTCAAGCTTAAGGCCACCGTCGAGGACATCGCCGAGGCCATCCATCCCCACCCGACTTTGTGCGAGTCCATCGTGGACGCGGCCGAGGCCTGCGTGGGCCAGGCCGTGCACATCCTGCCGCCCGTCAAGCGCTGACGCCCCAAGATGGACATCCGCTTCCTGGGCCAGGTCGAGTTCACCGAGGCCTGGAAGCTGCAAAAACAACTTGTCGAGGACCGGAGCCGCGGGCTTGTCCCGGACACGCTTTTGTTGCTGGAGCACCCGCCGGTCTACACCTGCGGCGCGTCGTCCCGGCAAACGCCGCCGCCCGGGCTGCCCTATCCCTATCACGTCATCGAGCGCGGCGGGGACGCCACCTATCACGGCCCGGGACAGCTCGTCGGCTACCCCATCGTGCACCTGGGCAAGCGGGGCTTGGGCGCGGTCGATCACATCCGCCTCATCGAGGCCGCGCTCATCAAAACCGCCGCGCATTACGGGCTGCAGGCCGAGGCCATCGCGGGATTTACCGGCGTGTGGAGCGGCGGCAAGAAAATCGCCTCCATCGGCGTGGCCGTGCGCCGGAACGTGGCCTATCACGGCTTTGCCTTGAACGTCAGCTGCGAACTGGCGCCGTTCTACCGGATTAATCCCTGCCGGTTGGAGCCGGAGCAGATGGGCACGCTGGCCAAGATCGCCCAGCGCCCGATTCTGGTCTCCGACGCGTCGCGCGTTGCCGCCGCGGCGTTCGAGGAAACTTTCAGGACGGCTTGGGCGGCCGCGCCGCGTCCGGTTGCGCAAGCAGCTTAAGCGCCAAATCGGCGACTTCCCCCTCCGCCGTTCGAGAATCCCGGCCGCGCAAATCCACGGGCGAAACCCCCTCGGAGACCCACGTCTCCGGATCGGTGGCGGAGAACAAGGCCGCAACGCGCGCGCCAGAGGCCGCGGCCAAGTGCATCGTGCCGCCGTCGTTGGCGACCAAAAGCGGGATCATCGAGAAAAAGGCCTTCAAGGCGTCCAAATCGAAAACCGCGGAGGGAAAATCAAAACCGGCCAGCTCTTTTAGGCGCGCGACCGCTTCCTCTTCGCCGGGACCCTGGACGGCGACGAGGCGCGCGCCCGCCTGGGCCAGGCGCTTGGCCGCGGCGGCAAAGAGCTCCGGCGGGGCGATGCGCGTGGAGAGATGCGCGGCGCCCCCGGGATGAAGCGCCGCCACGGGACCCGAACCGCCCAAGCCCGCCATGAACTCCGCCGCCTTTGCCTTGCCTGGCTGTGAAAATCCCGCGCTTAGCCGCCGCGACGCGACGTGAATGCCCATGGCTTCAAGGAGGCGCAGATTGGCCTCAACCCGGGAGCCGTGGGCCGGCACAGGCTGCGATTCCCAGTTATAGAAAATGCGGCTGTAAGGCTTGCCGAGCATTTTCGTGCCGGGCCCGGCGATAAGGCCCGCGCCCGAAAGCCGGGCCAGCAGGGCCGAGGTCAAGGACGCGCCGCCCGCGCTCATGACGAAAGCCGCGTCCCAGGGCCGCCTAAACGCGCGCCAAAAGCGGACAAGCTCGGCCGGTTTGCCCAATCCAGCGTCAGGGAACACCAGCAGGCGATCCAAATCGGGATGATCGGCCAAGGCCGGGGCGTTATAGCCCCGCGCCACGGCGCAAAGGCTTAATTGCGGAAACGCGGCCTTCAAGTTCGAGAGCACCGGGGTCTGCAGCAGGACGTCGCCCATGCGGCTGCGCTCGAAGAGAAAAACCGCCGAGGCTCCGGGTTTCGCGAGGACTTCCCGCAGGGCTTCGGCCGCAATCTTGCGCCTCTCGGGCAGGACCGCGGACAAGGCGTTGTCCAAAAGCCTTTTTCCCAGTTTTTCCGCCTTGCCCGGATCGCTCATGATCTTTTTGGAAATCTCACAGCACGTAAGGAATAAGCCGCTTGGTCCGCCGCATGTAGGCGCGGTAGGGCTCGCCCAAAGATTGGCAGAGCGCGCGCTCCTCAATCGCCATGCGATAGCTCAGGCCAACGAGCACCGGAAGCATCAGGCACGCGACGGAGGCCAGCGAGCGCAAGGACAGCGCCACGCCCAGGCAGGCGACGATGCTGCCGGTATAGGACGGGTGGCGGATGTAGCGGTAGGGTCCCTTCTCGACCACCTTTTGATCGGCTGAAACCTGCACCACGCGGGTGAAATATTCCCCCAGGTTCCGGATGGCCCAGTAGCGAAACGCCGTGCCGGCCAAAGCCAGCGCCGCGCCGGCGAACACCGCCCAGCCGCCTAGAAACGGCGGGCGCAGGCGGAGCAGGAAGGCGGAGAAGTACCCGACAAAAAAACAGGCCGTGGTGATCTGGTAGGAGAACGCGTCCTTGCGCACGGTGCCCTTGCGGCGGTTCATGGTCAGGGCTTCGACCGCGAGGATGACCATGACCAGCGCGTCGGGAACCCAAAATTCCGCGGACATTAACGCCATCATATCAAAAGTATAATAACGGCATGAGGAAATGGTCGCGGCCGGTGACGGCACACGTGGCTTTGCTCGCGGTCGTTTTGGTCTGGGGCTCGACCTTCGTCCTGGTCAAGGACGCGCTCGCGGGCATTTCCCCGCTGCTTTTTAATTTTCTGCGCCTGGCCGCCGCGTTTCTGGTTCTGGCGGCCGTCTACCGGAAGCATCTTAAGACCATCAATCGCCGGATACTGGCGCAAGGCTCGCTGGTGGGCCTCTGCCTCGGGCTGGGCTATCAATTCCAGACCGAGGGCTTGAAGTTGACGACGCCGTCCAAGTCCGCCTTCATCACGGGCCTGGCCGTGGCCATGGTCCCGGTTCTGCTTCTTTTCCCCTGGCTGCGCGCCGACAAAAGCGGAGCGCCCAAGTCCAGCGCGTTTCTGGGCTCCGCGGCCGCGCTCGCGGGCTTGGCCCTGCTCGCCTTGCCGCCGCACGCGCCCTGGAGATTGTTTTTTTCCGAAATCAACCGCGGGGACGTGCTTACTTTGGCCGGCGCGTTTTTCTTCGCCCTGCAGATCGTGGTCCTCGCCAAATACGCCAAGGACGTGCGCTTCGAGCACATGGGCCTCATCCAAATCGGCGCGGCCGCGCTCTTGATGGCCGGCACGGGCCCGATTTTCGAGAGCGCCAAGCTCGCCTGGAGCCCGACGGTCGTTTTCGCCCTGGGCGTGACCGCGGTGCTGGGAACCTCGGCGGCTTTCACGGCGCAGTCCTTCGCCCAGGAGATTCTGCCCGCCACCACCGTCGTGCTCATCATGGCCTTGGAGCCGGTGTTCGCCTGGATTTTCTCCTACCTGTTTTTCGGCGAGCGGCTGGGCCCCAGGCAGGGTGTGGGCGCCCTGCTGGTCATCGCGGGAATCATCGCGACGGAAATGCTTCCCAAATTATCGTGGGCGGGGCGCCCCGCCATTCCACAGGAGGACTGACATGGACGAGATCATCCGCAGAATTTTCGCCTTGAAGACCATCGCGGTCGTGGGCTGCTCGCCCAAGCCCGAGCGCCCCAGCCACTACGTCGCGGCTTACTTAAAGGAGCGCGGCTACCGGATTATCCCGGTCAACCCGGGGCACAAGGAGATTCTGGGCGAGAAGTGCTACCCCAATTTGTCCGAAATCCCCGAGCCCGTGGACGTGGTCGACGTCTTTCGCAGGCCCGAGGAGGTTCTTCCCATTATAAAGGACGCCATCCGGATCAAAGCCAAGGCGCTGTGGCTTCAAGACGGCATCACGCACCCGGAAGGCGAAGGTTTGGCGCGTCAAGCCGGGCTTTTGGTGGTCTCCAACGACTGCATGATGCGGCGCTGGGCGCGATAACGCGCCCAGCACCAGCGGTAAGGAGGCGTTTTGAAAAACGTTTTCCGCTTCCGCAGGCGCCACGCGCGTTTAGGAAGTCGCGGCGGGCCTTAAACACGCGCTTATTTCAGATTGCCCGGATCGAGCAAACGCGAGCCGTGGTAAACGGTCAGCAATTCAATGAGGCGCGCCTTGCATCGATAGACGAGACGATAGTTTCCCATAATAATCTCGCGTATGATTGGATCGCCGAGCTCGGGCACTATCCGACCCGATTGCGGGAATGCGGAGATGCGATCGACGGCCTGAAGGATATCAACGACGAAGAGGCTGGCGTATTGGGGCGAATCTTTGGCGATGAACTCGGCGATGGAGTCCAGGTCTTGGGAAGCTTGGAGAGTCCATCTTACTTCGACCATCGCTTCATCTTCTGCTTAATCTTGTCGTGGGAAATTGTCTGGCCCGCATCCGCCTGCCGGAGCCCCTTTTCGATCTTGGCCAGAAACAATAAGCGCTCCATGGCGTCTTCGTAAGAAGCGTTCTTGGGGAGGCTTTGCACCGCCCGGATGACCTTCTGTTTCGTCGTCATGAAGAGAGGATACCTCGATTCCACGTATATTTCAATGCTTTATCCTTATTTCTTGATCGCGGCGCCGGGCCGCAACATCATTTCCTTAATGCGGCCCGGCACTGCTTGCCTACCGGATCGCAGCGCGGAGATCGGCGAGGAACTTCTTCTTGTCCGGGACGGCGTGAAAGCCCGAGACTTTCCCGATGGGCGAGAAAAGCGTCAAATAGCACGCCGCGCAAAAGGTGACGCCGTGTTTTTCCATCACGTGAAGAACCTCGGGGTGGCTCCGCAAAAGCGCCGCCAAGGTTTCTTTTTCCAAATCGCGGCCCGGCGCGGCCTGCCGGCCTCGGCCCGCCGGACGCCGGGTTATTCGGCGGTGGTTTTTTCTCGCCATGCAAAGGGCCCCCTGGGAAAATTCATGGCGAGTTTAATCGCCGTGTCGATGTCGGCCTTGGACGCGACACCTTCGTTAAACGCCAGCCCGGCCTCGGCGATGACGGAACCAATGACCCGCTCCCACGCGGCCGCAGGCTTTAAAGCCCCGCTCTTGGGCAAAAGCGCGAGCGCTTGCGGGTTTTCCCCGGCGGCCTTTCCTTCCTTATATAGGTAGAAGCCGCGCCCGGCCTTGCGGCCCAGGGCGCCCTCGGCCACGAGCTTCTCCTGCAGGGCCGCGGGCTTGAAGCGCTCCGGCCTGCCGCAGGCCTCGTAAATGACTTTCGTGATGGAGAGGTTCACGTCCAGGCCGATTAAATCCATGAGCTCGAAGGGCCCCAGCGGCGCGCCCGCGCTTTTGGCGGCGGCGTCCAGGGCCGCGACGCCGCAGCCCGCGAGCGCGGCTTTCTGGCATTCCAGGTAATAGGGCCGCATCACGCGGTTGACGATGAAGCCGGGCGTGTCCTTGGCCGCGACCGGAGTCCGGCCCAGGCCTTTTTCCACGAAGTCCCACGCGGCGCGGTAGGCCGATTCCGAGGTTTTGGGCGCCTTGACCATCTCGACGAGCTTCATCGCGACCGGCGGGTTGAAGAAATGCACGCCCAGAAAGCGCTCGGGCGCCGCGCAGAACTCCGCCAACGCCGCCACGGGCAAGGACGAGGTGTTGGTGGCCAAAACGGCCTTGGGCGCGGCGCGCGAAACCTCCTCAAAAATCCGGCGCTTGATTTCCAGATTCTCGCTGGCCGCCTCCACGATGAGATCGCACGCGGCCAAGTCCGCGAGGCTCTTGGCGAAAGCCAGCCGCCGCATCGCGGCCTGGGCCTCCTCGCCGTACATTTTGCCGCGGACAACGGCCGCGTCCAGGCCCTGCTTGACGCGTCCCGACGCTTGGCACAGGGCCTCGGGCGAGTTGTCGAAGACCACGGCGGCAAACCCGCGCCCCACGCAGAGCTGTACTATGCCCGCGCCCATGGTTCCGGCGCCTACCACTCCGATTGTTTTAATCATTATTTGACCTGACCGGACCGCTATCTACCACCCCTATACACCACCCCCACCACACCACCCACCACCCCTAGACACCACCCGTATACCTAGGTGGTGGTGGTCACAGGTAGGTCAAAAAACGAATTAAAGGCTGGCATTTGACTAGCCACCTACCCTACTACTACCCCCACTACTCCCTTGACGGGGGTAGTAGTGGGGTATACTGCTATCTACCCCTATCAACCCCCCCCTCGAAAAACGAATTATAGCTGGCATTTCACTATCTACCCCAGATCCATCTAGATCGGATCTAGATCCAGACCCCCGTATACCCGCTAGCCAGACCCCCAACCCTGTCTGGCCAACCTGGCCCTATCTGGCCAGCCAACTTGGCCATGGCCAGACCACCAGACGTCTGGTTAGACCTAATTTGTAAATGGGACGGCCTGTTATCGAACTGCTTTGTCACGTGCCGAAGTGGTTCCTTGCCAGGATAAAATCCAACAATTCTCGAATTTGGAAGAAGGAAGCCATTGAAGCGGATAAGGTGTCTCTCCTATTGTTGCTAAGTAAAGCTTATGGGCTCGTTCAAAGAATCCTCTGGTATGGAAACTATGTGAAAAATCAAAATAAACTAAATCCAAATGATGCATAAACTCATGACAAAGAGTATTCAGGATCGTCCTGGGTGCTGTCCACTGTCCCTTCATTGGTGTTTTTGCCCAAATTCGTATTTTTGATTGTTTGATATGGTAATCGCCGAATAATTCAGAAGCCAGTTGGCCTTCTCTGGTTGAATGCGGCCGGGGCTTAATCAACAATTTGATTTTCGGCGGCACAACTTTATAGAAGCGGGACAGAATATCTACATATCGTGTGCATATCTTTCTTAATTTTTCACCATCCTCCGTATCTCTAACGGTGACGATACGCTTGAAGAGTGGTTCTAATTTAGCAGGATGTGGAATATTGATCTTATCCTGCCTATCGCTTGCCTCAAATGCGCAGCGAGATTTCCCACGTAATGGTGGCAGGTCAGTTACTATTGCGCCACGCCGTTCCAGTACACCTTTAATAGTAGTGTGTTGGCCCATTCTTTTGTCGGTTATTTTTATTTCTCACCCAGGGATGAACGGCTCCTCGGACATTTTCTTTTCCTCGGGCGTCCACTTGGGCACGTCCAGGCCGAACTCGGCGCATTTCTGCGCGACTTCCTTGGCGAAGGCTTGGCGCACCTCGTCGTTGTCGCGTGACTTTAGGCCCAGCTTGCGGTAGATCTTGTTCTTGGGCGAGTTGGCGCGGCCGAAGATGTTCATGGTGCGCGGGTACCACTTGTCCAGCGCGGCCTGGAGCTCGCCGTGGGTCTTGGCGTTTTCGGAGAGCTTCTTGGTCCACTGATCGCCGTGCGCCATGTGCATGGCCTCTTCCTTGAAGATGCCGTCCATCGCGTCGCACCAGGGCTTGTACGAGCAGTGCAGCGAGTCCTCCAGCTGATGCCCGGCGCCGCGGTCCATGCAGAAGTTGAACATGATGAAGTCGTACCACGTCTCGATGGGGTAGTAGAAGATGTTGACCCGCTTGTCGTCGGCCACGCGCTCGGTGCCGATGTCCGAGCTTTCCACGCGCAGGTTGAAGTTATGCTTCTTGTAGTACTCGTCCACGTCCACGCCCATGCCTTCCAAAAGCCGGTACATCACGCGCGCGTGGCGCACCTCGTCCTTGACGATCTGCGCGACCTGGAGCGTCTCCTTGATGTCGGGGGACTTCGCGATCCAGGGCACGTAGCCGAAGGCCCCGGCGAGCTCGGAGTCGGCCTGCATCATCATCAAGTGCGTCAGATGCTCGCGGTACTCGTCGGTCATCTCGTCCAAAGTTTCTACTTTGCCGCCCTTGGCCAGCTTCTCGGCCAGGCGTTCCTCTTTGACGCGCGCGCTTTCCGCAGCCATTATTCCCCCCTCCATTGCGGCGGCCGCTTCTCCAAAAACGCGGCGACGCCTTCCTGGTGATCCTTGGTCTTGCCCAGAACTTCCTGCAGCTGGGCCTCGTATTCCATCTGGCCTTCCAAATCGTTTTCCAA
>Ga0307372_10003374_pt1 | contig 25539 bp, 24 predicted proteins | sample OX1MG_FD_202533 | JGI IMG/M metagenome (GOLD analysis project Ga0307372, IMG submission 202533) | Soil microbial communities from Risofladan, Vaasa, Finland - OX-1 | ecosystem: Environmental > Terrestrial > Soil > Coastal area > Acid sulfate soil | place: Finland: Risofladan, Vaasa | collected...
TGTGTATCACGGCTGGAAGTTCGACGTGCAGGGATCATGCGTCGACATGCCATCTGAGCCTCCCTATTCGAAGTTCAGACTGCGCGTCGCGATCAAGGCATACCCGACCTTTGAGAGGGCGGGCATCGTCTGGACCTACATGGGACCAACCCAGGAGATGCCACCTCCACCGAACTATGAGTGGATGCGTGCTCCAGAGACTCATATTGGAGTCTCAAAGACCGGAGAGCATGCAAACTTCCTTCAGGGAGTCGAGGGTGGAATCGATACCGCCCACTCGTCATTCGCGCACAACAACGATATTCAGAACCCGAATCTCCTTCGCAGTCTCGACCCCCACCCATCCCTCGAGGTCGACCGCACCGACTATGGCTTTCGTTACGGGTCGATCCGCAACATCTCCGAAGATCGTAGCTATGTGCGCGTTTATCAGTTCATGATGCCGAACCAGCAGATGCGGGCGAGCCTCTTTGATCCCGAAGGCAATCCAGCGCGGATACCTGCGCTCGATGGCCACATCTGGGTACCGATCGATGACGAGAACTCCTATGTCTATAACATCAAGTACTGCGCAACCGATGCAACGGGCATGACTCGAGAGCAGTTTCTCCAGTCTGAGAAGCGCAACGGCAGACACCCCGAAGATTTCATCCCGGGCACTTACTGGCTTCAGCGCAACCCATCGAATGACTATCTGATTGACCGCGAACTCCAACGCACCAAGACATTCACAGGAGTAACCGGTATCAACACGCAGGACTATGCCCTTCAAGAGGGCATGGGCGGCATCGTTCGGCGAGATCTCGAAGCGCTCGGTTCAACTGACCGTGCAATCTCTGCATGCCGTGAACTCCTTCTCGAGGCTGCTGATTCAGTCGAGCAGGGAAGATCTCCGAGGGGAACTGATCCTGAGAGTTACCGAACGACGCGAGCCGGAGAGATGATCATCCCCCGTGGTGTGCCATGGCGCGACGCGACAAAGGATCTGACCGAAGCCATTTGGTAGACCTCAAAGGCCAAACGCACATCGCCCCGCCAATGTCCTGGCGGGGCGATGTTGCATCTGCGCATCCGGTTTTGAAAAAGACGAAAAGGTCACGGCTTTCTGAAAAAGAGCAATAGGTAACCAGTTGTGGACGAGTTATAGATGACCGGTTGTACGGTGATCAGCTCCCAACCCTCACCCTGATGATTATCGAGCTCAGTTTGCACGTCTTTGGTGACGACCTCAGGGAGTCGACCGGTTGCCCGAACCTCTACGACCTTGTGTTGAGCCACTGAATTTCCTTCCTGTTTGACATCGAGCGCATCTCTACCTTCTCTGATAGCAAGTTTATCGAAGTGTTCGTCAATTCGAGCCTGGTGACCTATTCATCGTCATTGCGCGAGCGATCCTGTTTTTTTCTTCCGATACTCTTCTTCTCTTCAAGCCGACGCTGCACCGAGCCAAGCGTCGGGCGTGTCGCCCTTCTCGGCTTCTTGATGATCAGGGCATCACGCAGACGTGTGGCGAGCAGTTCAGATGCGATCTCGCGGTTGCGTAATTGTGAGCGCTCTCTCGAGACGACGATGCGCAACGTCGGACCAAACCGATGTTCAAGCGTTGCGCGTTGTGCTTCATCAAGAGATGGCGAGTCCCGGATTGAAAATATCGCTTCGACGCGCGTATTGGCCGTGTTCGCGTGTTGACCGCCGGGACCTCCGCTGCCGCTAAAGCGCCATGAGATCTCCTCGTAGGGAATCTCAAGGTGGGTATTGATGATCAATGGATTGGTGGCCATAGCGACGAACTCCTCACCGCACTTTACTTTGCGCGCGGTTTGCTCGAAGCAATGTGGTCTCTAGGATGTCGCTGTTATCTCGCCGTTCTGGCGGCGCTCAGCGGTCGCGACCGGGTCCAACTCGCCATTCTTGTCGAACACAATGCCATAGTCGGTCTCGGCAGAGCCAAGAGAGACATACCCGAGCGCTACATCACGTACAACGGCATGAGGATCTCGTGCCAAGGGGTCCCCATAGCCTCCTCCTCCAGCGCCCTCTCCCATGAATGATTCTCCGGCAAGAAACTCGTAGCGTCCTGCGATTGCGGCACTTTGTTGCCTCTCGGAATCGGGATTGAGAATCAACTTCGCTACGGAGCCGGGTTTGCCACCGTGTATTCCCTTGCCTGGAAACTTCCCGCGATCTGCTCGGCGGTTGAGCATTGCAGGTGCGAGGCATCGATATTCGCGTCGATAGCTCAATCCTCCCCGCTGTTTTCCTGGTCCGCCAGAATCTTTGATCAACTCGAATCGCTCAATGCGCACTGGAAACTGGAGCTCCAGAATTTCAATCGGGGTAGTCGGGTTGTTGTAAAAGAGAGCTCCGGTTCCGCTGCAGCCATCGCTCGCGTTCGTCGCCCCTTGTGCTGTTGCAAGCACTTCGTACTGCATCGCACGGCTCCCCTTGGAACCGCGAGGAGTTCTCCATAAAAGCGCGGTGGAACCGCCTGCCCCTCCGCCGTTCGCCGCCGCACGTTCTGGCGCAAAATGACCGAGTGCCTCAAGTACGAGATCCGTCGTTCGATAGGCAACCGTCGTCGTTGCTCCTACGGGAGCTGGAAGACGGGGATTCAGTACGCTGCCCTCACGCGTGATAACCGATACTGGGCGTCGCATGCCGCTATTGAACAGAGCGGATGGGTCTGTCATTGCCAATAGTGATGGGTAGATAGAGAACCCCTCCATGTATGGAGGGAGCATATTCACGGGCCCGGCGGTCTGGTCGTCACTTCCCGAGAAGTCAAGCGTGATCGAATCTCCAAATTTCCGAACCGTTAGCTCGTAACGAACGGGACAGTCCCGGGTGATTCCGTCGCTGTCAAGAAAACTCTCGACGGTGATCTCTCCGTCCTCCCACTCGCTCAGGTGGCGACGCATTTTTCGCTCGCCGTGATCGAGAATTTCCCCATAGACGGCAAGTAACGTCTCTATGCCAACGCTTTCGGCAAGTGCTTGGATCCTCTGTTTTGCAACAAGTGTCACACCAATCTGTGCACGCATATCTCCGATATATAGGTCGGGGTCGCGGACGTTGGCAGAGATCATTCGAGTAATTCGATCATCAAGGTCATAGCCACTCTCTGTCGATTCGCCGAGCTTCATCAATGGGAGCAACAGACCCTCTTGGTAAATCTCGGTAGACAGCATGGAAACGCTCCCCACAAGTGCCCCACCTGAGTCAGACTTGTGCGCTGTCGCGCAGGAAAAAGCGATGTGAGTTCCATTGTGAAAAACGGGAACGATAACCATCAGGTCAGGGGTGTGCTGGACTCCTATTTGATAGGGGTGGTTTGCTATCCAGATGTCGTTTTCTTCGAAACTGTGCAAGTTGAGGAGGTTCTCGACGGCAAATTGATAGTTCACCGCTCCGTCCGTTACAAGCGCCCCTGTCGGGGAGGTCATGCGATAACTGCAGTCTCGCGTCTCTCTCATAAGAGTCGAATACGCGGATCGGTAGAGCAGATAAAGCATCTCTTCGCCCAGCGTCTCTAGTTTGGTCCGGACGATCTCGGTTGTCATTGCATCAGGTCGCAAGGGAGGGTTCACCATCATCTTTCGTAGTTGAGCGGCTGAGTCATTTCTTCTTCATTACTAGGGTTCCAAACTCATCCAATGAGGCGACCCAACCTGGTGGAATGACTGTGGTCGTGTCTTCTTGTTCGATAACCGCAGGACCCTCGATCAGATCTGACTGGCCGAGACCAGCACGCCGGTATATCGGAGTCTGTATGAAACCGCTGGCTGGATCGAAGTAGACGAGCCGCTGAGAAATAGTTGCGCGCTCGCTAGCAGTTTGGGTCATTGTTGACGATGGTTGATACTGCGGCATTGCGATAACCGCGCGAATGCGATAGCTGACAATCTCCACAGATTCCTCATCGGAGCTGTGTCCGTATATCTCACGGTGCTGAGTGTGGAATTTCCGAGCTATCTGTTTTGTCACGGCGAGATCATGGGGGTCATTGACGACGACGCGGATTTCGAATCCCTGTCCGGGGTAGCGAGCATCGACCTCACGGATGAAAGACACCTCGTCTTCGCGAAATCCCTGTACCGCGTATTCGCCGATTGCCTTTCGTTCAAGGATGTTGAACTGTGACGCGATCGCCTCTGGATCAAGGTCTTCGAGCAGCCCAATATCAGTCTGGACGTGGTCTTCCGCGACGTCGGTACAGAGCAGTCCAAGAGCGGCGAATACTCCAGGCGCGCGCGGGACGAGGACCTCAGGGATACCGAGTTCCTCTGCGATGGCTGCAGCGTGCACGGGTCCTGCACCTCCGCAGGCAACAAGATGACATTCAGCGAGCGATACTCCCGCCTTTGCCGCAACTGCACGAACTGCCTCTGCCATGTGCACATCGTTAATCCGCACCGCGGAAAATGCTGCCTCTTCCACTCCAAGTCCAAGCGGCACGGCGATATTTCTCGTGATGGCAGCTGTTGCCTTATCCGAGTCAAGAGCAAGAGCACCGCCAAGGAAATAGGCCGGGTTGAGATAACCGAGAACGATGTCCGCGTCGGTGATTGTTGCCTCTTGTCCGCCGCGACCGTATGCCGCAGGACCCGGGTCGGCTCCAGCGCTCTCTGGGCCAACCTGAAGTCGTCCATCGGCATCAGCGCGCGTAATTGTGCCGCCCCCTGCACCGATAGTTGCGATGTCGAGCATCGGTACGAAGACCTCATATCCAGCCACGGACCCAGAGGTCACCTCAAGGGCTGCACCCGCCCGGACGAACGCGACATCACAGCTGGTGCCGCCTATATCCATAGTTACGAGGTTGTCTACACCACGGAACTCAGCGAGACGCTTCGCCGCCTGGACCGCCGCGGCAGGCCCAGAGAGCAGGGTGTGAATTGCCTTGCCGCCAAGCGCCAGCGCGCCGAATGGCATGACTCCACCGTTTGACGCCATGAGGAAGGTCTTGCTCGTGGCAACCCCAGAGGATTTCAAACCTGTTGCGAGATTGGCGACATAGTCAACCAGCACCGGTTCAAGATAAGCATCGAGAATTGTTGTTGACATCCTCGACCACTCACGAATCCTCGGCAAAATATCGGATGAGCAGAACACCCGGCATTTTGGAGCAGCGCGACTCAATAACTCCTGAGTTCGCTGTTCATGTTTCTTGTTGGCGTAGGAAAACACGTAGCAGACAGCCAATGACTCAATACCTCGCGCATTGATCTCTTCAGCTGCGCGCAATACCGCGTCTTCATCAAGTTCCAGGACCGTCTTTCCTTCACGATCAATTCGCTCAGGGATCTCAAAGACGTCTAGTTCATCGATGAGCGCTGGTGGGCGTTGTTTGGTTGTGGAATAGGCGGGTCCAAAGGTCATCTGCGACTGGACTTGGAATATTCCTTTCAGTCCCTTTGTGAGGAATAGCCCAGTCTTTGCCCCGCGACGTTGCAGCAGTGCATTTGTGGTGATTGTCGACCCGTGCAAGAAGCTGTTGACCTGATCAGGGTCGATGCCGTGACCCAATGCAAACCCAATCCCGGTCAGTACTGCCTGAGCAGGGTCTTTCGGTGTGCTTGGTACCTTTCGCGTTGAGAGAGAGTTTGTGACCTCGTCAAAGATGACGAAATCTGTGAACGTTCCCCCGACATCGACCCCGATGGTCAGCATTTTCCCCCCGCTGAATAAATTGCGCGCGATGCAACTGATCAAAGACGAGCCAAGCATGAGATCCTTTGGACGCCGTCGACGTCATCTCGAGTCTTTCGCTGCATCTTTGAACCGTAGAAACACAGTAGTAGGCGCGAAGATAATGCCTTCACCCAGGAAAGCAAAGACATGCACACTGTCTGGCCAAAAGGTGTGCTCTTGCTACGCACCTCTTAGACATGAAGACTTGGCGAACCGTCACAGTAATTTCCAAAATGAACCGACGGGGTTGGGGATTGCCTGTTCCGAGATCTCCTTGGAGCTACGAGAAACGGCACGTTCGCGGATATTGGGGCATAGGCTCAGGGCATGCAAATTGGCGACCTTGTAGCTGACTTTTCGCTGTCTGATCAGTTTGGACGCACCCAGTCGTTGTACGGCTACCTCGACAATGGTCCAGTCGTGCTGTTTTTCTATCCAGCGGCGATGACCAAGGGATGCACGATGGAGAGCTGTCATTTTCGGGATTTGAAAGGTGAGTTCGAAGCGGTTGGCGCACAGCGGATCGGAATAAGCAAAGACACCGTTGATAAGCAACGCCAGTTCTCCGATCTTCATGAGTTTGATTACCCATTGCTGTCAGACTCGAGTGGCAGCATCGCTGAGAAGTTTGGCGTGAGTCGGTCTATTAGTCTCTTGCCGGTAAGGCGCTGGACTTTTGTCGTTGGCACCGACAGAAGACTCGTTGACGTCATCAAGAGCGAGGTGCGTATGGATTCCCACGCTGACCGCGCACTTGACCAGCTCCGCAAACTCTCGAGCGCCGGCTAACGCGCTCAAATCATTACTTTAAGGTGGAGCGGAACAAGATGAATGTAGGGATTGTTGGCGGTACCGGTCCGGCAGGGCGAGCCTTGGCGCTCCGCCTCGTTGTTGCTGGAAATGATGTTGTCATTGGCTCGCGAGATTCGTCGCGATCGGGTGGCGTCGTCGAGGAACTTCGCGAGATATTGAACGACAGGGCGATGTCCTTGCACGCTGGAACCAATGAAGATGCCGCGCTATGTGAAATCGTTGTACTTGCCACACCCTGGGAGGGCGCGGTCGCGACAGCTGCAGAGCTCTCTGGCCCACTTCGCGCAAAAGTGCTTGTGTCAATGGTCAACGCGCTGGCCCGAGTTGGAAATGAGTTTCAGGCTCTTACCCCATCACGTGGTTCTGTCGCTGCATCGGTCCAGAGTGTGCTCCCGGAGACACTCGTGACTACTGGATTCCAGCATCTACCGGCACGTGACCTTGCCCGTATTGACCAGGCATTGGATGCAGATGTGATGGTTTGCAGTGACTCTGAAAGAGGATTCCTTGAGACGAAAGCTCTAGTCTCGAGTGTTGCCGGTCTCAATGCGGTCTTCAGTGGATCTCTTGCCTCCGCGAATGCGGTCGAAGCTCTTACCGCAGTACTGCTTAATATCAATGTGCGCTACAAGGCGCATGTATCAATGCGCCTTACCGGTTTGAGTGAGAACGGATAGTTCAACAGTGTCCATGAAACTTTATGACACCGCGCGACAGGCGGTCGTTCCCTTTACTCCTGAACATCTCGTCACCATGTATACCTGTGGAATTACGCCGTACGACTCGGCACACATTGGCCACGTAACGACCTATCTCGCCTATGACATTTTGCAGCGCCGACTTCGAGATCTTGGGCACGAGACCCGCTGCGTTCGAAATGTCACCGATGTCGACGATGATCTCTTGCGCAAAGCCCGCCAACTCGGCGTTTACTACCTCGATCTTGCTGCGGAAGAGACTCTTAGGTTTGACAAGAGCATGGCCGCGATGAAGCTCCTCCCTTCCTATTCCGAACCACGTGCAACCTCAGCAATATCGGAGATTTTGAAATGCATCGGGAATCTGCTTGAGAGGGGGCACGCGTACCAATCCGATGGAGCGGTGTACTTCGACGTCTCGACTTACCCTCAGTTTGGCGAGGTTAGCCACTATGACCGAGAGACCATGCTCGAGCTCTCTCAAGAACGCGGTGGCAACATCTCAGATCCAAATAAGCGAGACCCGCTTGATTTTGTCCTCTGGCAGCCGTCCCTCGCTGACGAACCGAGTTGGGAGTCACGCTGGGGGGAAGGCAGGCCTGGCTGGCACATTGAATGTTCGGCGCTTGCGATGCGTGAACTCGGGCCTTCCATTGATCTTCACGGAGGGGGGGCCGACCTTATCTATCCGCATCACGAGTGCGAGGCCGCGCAGTCAGAGAGCGTTACCGGCATAAAGTTCGTGCGTCACTGGATGCATGTCGGGATGGTACGTCTGGGCGGAGAGAAAATGTCGAAGTCGTTGGGAAACCTCGTCTTTGTAGAAGACCTGCTTGAGTGTCACGAGCCAGATGCCATTCGACTCGCCTTGCTCTCGCAGCACTACCGCTCGTCGTTTGAATGGAGCGATGATCTTTTAGCTGATGCCGAATCCCAGCTTGCCCGATGGCGTGCGACCGGTCATGGCGACCAACCGCTCGAAGCCGTGCGTTTCTGTCTTGACGATGACCTTGACACCCCACGGGCACTCGCGGCAATTGACGAGTCGGTCGCATCTGGGCATGGAGTCTCAGTGGCGGCAGAATTACTCGGCATCTCGACACTTTCCTAGATCGAAATCGTCTCTATTAGGCTCTAGTCTCAATGATCTCGGGCGGATTTGCCCGAGAAACCAAGGAGACAGCAACAAGTGTCTAACGAAGCAGCCATGGAGATTTCGGTCTCTCTCCCAGACGGAAGTCAGCGCACCATTCCGGGAGGCTCGACCGGATTCGATCTTGCACGCTCAATTGGGAGCCGGCTCGCAAAGGATGCAGTCGCAATCGAGATCGATGGGCATGATTGCGACCTTGGATATCGCCTCTCCGATGGTGACATTGTCCGGATCATTACGAGTACCACAGAAGAGGGTCGTCAGATTTTACGACACTCTACGGCTCACGTTCTCGCACAGGCAGTGACTGCGTTATGGCCCGGCGCAAAATTCGCGATCGGTCCATTTATTGCTGACGGTTTTTATTATGACTTCGACCTGCCAGATGGCCAGCGCTTTAGTGATGAGGACCTCGAAACAATCGAGGCGAAGATGCGCGAGATCATTGCTGAGAACCAGACATTTACGCGCGAAGAGTTTACGTATGAAGACGGGATAGAACTCTTTTCTGACCAGCCCTACAAAGTCGAGATTATCGAACGTGTTCGCGACACAGATGAAGGCATTGACGATGAGCTTGCCCTAGAGATTTCGGGTGCAGGCGCGGCAGTAAGTGCCTATCGCAATAGTGATTCCTTTGTCGACCTGTGCCGTGGTCCACACGTTCCCTCAACAGGACGGCTGGGTTATTTCAAGCTGACTCGCGTGGCCGGTGCCTATTGGCGCGGAGACGAGCACCGACCACAGCTGCAGCGTATTTACGGCACAGCGTTCGAGTCAGCTGCGGCGCTCGAGACACATCTCAATCGATTGGTTGAGGCCGAAAAGCGCGATCATCGCAAGCTCGGTTCCGATCTTGATCTCTTCCATTTCCCTCCCGAGATCGGTGGCGGACTTCCGGTGTTTCATCCAAAGGGAGCGTTGATCCGTCAGACGATGGAGGACTATTCGCTGGACATGCATCGGTCTCACGGGTATCAGCAGGTCTGGACGCCGCATATCGCGAAGTCGACGCTGTATGAGATCTCGGGACATCTGCAGTGGTACAAGGACGGGATGTATCCGCCGATGGAAATGGAGGGCGCGACCTACTATCCAAAGCCGATGAACTGTCCGATGCATATCCTGATTTACAAGGATAAGCAGCGATCGTATCGCGAGCTTCCAATTCGCTATTTCGAGTTTGGAACCGTCTATCGCTTTGAACGCTCCGGTGTCCTTCACGGACTCACCCGAGTTCGTGGAATAACTCAGGACGACTCACATATCTTCTGTGCTCCAGATCAGCTCGCTGAGGAACTTCGGTCACTACTCATCTTTGTGCTTGACGTGCTGCGGGCCTTTGGATTAACCGACTTTGAGGCCGAGCTAGCGACGCGTCCCGAGAGCTTTGTCGGTGAAGAGCGCGAATGGGATAATGCAACTGATGCGCTTCGCTTCGCGCTGGAGTCGTCGGGGCTGCCTTATGTCGTTGCTGAGGGCGAAGGCGCCTTTTATGCCCCGAAAATTGACGTCCACCTTCGTGATGCGATCGGACGCAGATGGCAGCTTTCGACACTTCAGGTCGATTTTCAGCTTCCCCAGCTTTTTGATCTCGCCTTTATCGGTCAAGATGGTCAGCGTCATCGTCCGAATATGATTCATCGTGCGCTTTTCGGATCGGTTGAGAGATTTTTTGGGATACTTCTTGAGCATTACTCGGGGAATCTTCCTACCTGGCTGGCACCGGTCCAGGTGCGGGTCCTTTCAGTGCGAGAGGACCACGACGATTATGCCCAGGAGATCAAGTCAAAACTTGCAGCGAAGTCGATTCGAGTTGAGTTTGAGCGCGCTGATGAGCCCCTCGGTGCACGGGTACGAAGAGCAAAGCTTGACAAGATTCCCTATGTACTTGTGGTTGGCCAGAGCGACGTGGAGAATCAGACCGTGGGCATTAACGCGCGAGGATCACAAGACCCAGAGAGAGGGGTTCCTGTGGAAGAGTTCGTTGCTCTTGTCCAAAATGAGATTGCGTTAAAGAGTGCACCGGAATTCGCATGAGTCTTGACCATCTCTGGGCTGGATGGCGTGCAGGTTATGTCGCCTCAGTCTCCGACGGAATCGAATACCCGGGCGTCGATCCTGATGTAGCGCAGCCAGAATCCGGAGATCATGCAGATGATGAAGAGCCAAAAGACTGTGTCTTTTGTGCGATTGCAGCTTCGAAAGTCGCTGATGAGGAGCTCCATGTTCTCTATCGCGGCAAGTCCACCTTTGCGGTGCTGAACGCATATCCATATGCGTCAGGTCATTTACTCGTTATGCCTAACCGGCATGTCGGTGAAATCTCAACGCTCTCGAACGATGAGTACTCAGAATTGTTTGAGGTGACACGACTCGCGATGATTGCGCTCGAGAGCGCTTATCACGCCGATGGTATGAACATGGGTGCAAACTTCGGTCGTGCAGCCGGAGCAGGAATACCGCGACATCTTCATGTACACGTGCTCCCGAGGTGGCTAGGAGATACCAATTTCATGACAACAGTTGCCTCCACGCGTGTGATGCCTGAACCACTTTCGGACTCCTGGCTTAAAGTCCGTCAGGCTTGGCCGGGCTGATGCTCTCGAGCGCCCGCTATGTTGAGGCTCTTGGTCAAGAGGGAGCACTCTTTAGCGAAGTATCGAGGCATGCACCGCTTGCTGTTGTGTCGACGTGCCCAGGCTGGGATATGCAAGATCTTGTGGGTCACCTCGCGGGCGTCTATCGATTCTGGACAGTCCAGTTGCTTGCTGGCGATGCTACGGCGCAGACAACCGTTCCAACTCCATTGGAGCATGACGATGTGAATACGGAGTTCGATCAGATCGAGACAGAGCTGACGCGTAACCTCGCAATTATCCCTGAGGGCGCTCCGTGCTGGAATTGGTCTGATGGGGATTACACCAGCAATTGGGTGGCTCGACGAATGGCTCTTGAGACTGCGATCCACCGTATTGATGCCCAACTCGCGAAAGGCACCTCTACTCCGGTTGATCTTGATCTTTCTCTTGACGGCATCAACGAGCGTCTTGATGTGCATCTTCGTCTTGACCTTCGAGAGAACCCGACGGACTCACTTGGCGGCACGATCTGTCTTATCTGTTCAGATGCAGACTCGGCATGGACGATCAGCGCGGAACGGGGCCGACTGCGCGTTCGCGATGGTCGAGGTCCGGCATCAGTGGCATTAGTGGGAACTGCATCAGATCTTTTTCAATTTGTCTGGAATCGGGCTGATCTCTCCCATTTCCAGCTGACTGGAGAGCGCTCCGTTGCACTGAATTGGAGCCATCTGCCGTCGTAGCGCTGAGCAGACAGGACAGGTTATTGCAGGAAAGATGTAGTTGACTGGTCCGCTGATATCCTGACACTGTGTCGAGGAGGGTCAATGATTGATGGCCGCAGAGGACAAAAAGGGCCAGATGGGACTCCCATCTCTCCGATACGCGGGCATCTCAGGAAATTCGATCTCGGTCGTAGGCTGGTTCGGCTCGGTCTCAATGCGAACGTACTCACCTCAACCGGCGTGGCACTCTCTGCGCTTTTCTGCGTCTTTGTCGGACGTGGAGATCTGTGGTGGGGGATTGCTTTTCTGATTACCGGTGGCCTCATGGATGCTCTCGACGGATTGGTTGCAAAATCCGCAGGAACGGCATCCGCACGCGGAGCCTTTTTTGATTCAGTAGCCGATCGCGTCTCTGACGCTTTGATGTTTGGTGGGCTTTCCTGGTATCTCCTCGTCGGTCAGCACCCGAAAGAGGCGGCGCTTCCAATTGCGATATTTGCGCTCGGTTCAGTTATCTCGTACGAGCGTGCGAAGGCGGAATCTCTCGGTTTCATCGCGAAGGGCGGTCTGATGGAGCGAACCGAGCGGCTCATAGCGCTTGGTCTTTCTCTGCTGTTCCATCAGGTCATGATTCCGATCCTCTGGATTGGATTGGTTTTGACACTTGGCACTGCTGTCGGTCGCTTTATCCGAGTGTGGCGTCAAGCGAGCGGGCTCCCTGCGCGTATTTGGGTCTGGAAAGAGAGCGCGGACAGCGCCAGTGAGTCCTCGTTGAAATCTTGGTGGCACGGGCTTGGCGTTGATCGTCGGGTCGCCATTCGAGTTGATGGTGAAGAGCCTGAGAACTTTACGGCCCGATTCAAACAGCGTTTTTCTCTCGACAGAGTCGACCAGCGCGCATTGGGTAAAGACACTCATGAAAATCAGGACTCGTCGAGACGTCGCAGGAACGGCCTCTCCTCTACATCAGCGGCTGAGAAGAAGTAAGACCCGGTTCTTTTCACTACCTAAGGATGGAATTGCAAAGAGACCGCGCCTATTACCTCTATCGGTATGGCACCGGACTGCTACGCCAACTTCCACGTCCGATAGCGATGATGGTCATGTCCCTCGCCGCAAATCTCGCGTATGTGCTCTCAGGTGGGACCCGTGGCGTGGTGGCAAGAAATCTCCGCAATGTGGTTGGCGTCCAAATGTCTTCTCGTGAACTACAGATGCTCGTTCGTTCGTCTTTTGTCAGCTATGGCCGTTACTGGACCGATCTTGCGCGACTTCCAAAGCATTCCGAAAACGATCTTGGTAGATATATTGACGAGCAAGATCTCATTGAGGTCGTTGAGGTTCTCAAGCACAAGGCGGCGATAATTGCGCTCCCGCATATCGGGTCGTGGGAGATAGCTGGTCTTTGGGCGCATCGACACGGATATACCGTGAATACTGTCGCGGAGCCAGCTTCAAGCGAGGCACTTACAGATTGGTTTCGTCAGCAGCGCGACGTTTTTGGAATTCATGTGTTCAATTATTCGGATCGAGTCATCAACGAGTTACTTTCCGCGCTTGGTCGCGATGAACTCGTGACGCTTGTGGCCGATCGCAATATTGGCGGTGAGGGTGTCGAGGTGTCATTCTTCGGAGAGACCGTGAAGATGCCAGGAGGTCCGGCGCTGCTCGCCTTGCGCAGCGGCTGTCCTTTGATTCCACTTGCCGTCTATCAAGATCACGCAGATCATCACCGTCCGGTCCTTCTTCCCCCGATCTCGTTAGAGCGGTCAGGGCGGCTCCGTGATGACGTTGTTCGGGTTACCCAGGACCTTGCGTACGCCTTTGAAGAGCTGATCAGAAGAGCTCCAGAACAGTGGCATGTGTTTCAGCCGATCTGGTCTGATCGAAATGAATAAGAGTGGAGCATCCCGATGCACATCGTGATGACGTGTCCCTACAACATTGACCTACCTGGCGGAGTGCAGGGCCAGGTCATCGGGATGGCCAGGTCCCTCTCGACTGAGCATCGGTTGACGATTTTGGCTCCAGGAACCGCGGCTCCCGAGAGTCTGCGGAGTTCGTCTGTTGAGACGATTTTGCTTGGCTCGACACTCAGGTTTCGCGCAAATGGATCCGTTGCACCAGTCTCGCTGTTGCCGACTAGTGCTGCGCGGCTCCATCGGTATCTCTCGGTAACCGCGCCTGACGTGCTGATCATTCATGAGCCAATGGTTCCGCTCGTGAGTATTGCTGCGCTGTTTGGTTCGGCAAAAATGAAGATCGGCGTATTTCATCGGGCCGGTCCTACGAAGGCTTTATCTTTGCTGCGTTCGCTTGCCTCGGTGGTACTTCCCAAGCTTGACGCTGGCATTGTCGTGTCTGAAGAGGCTCGTGAATCCGTGCGGGCATTGATCGGTGATCGTTCTCAGAGCTTCCGGCGCATACCAAACGCGGTAGATACAGCGCGTTTTGAGCCGCGTATCCCGACCAAGCGTCGGAGAAAGTCAATTCTCTTTCTCGGTCGTCATGAACAGCGCAAGGGGTTGAGGGTCCTCCTTGAGGCCTTCTCGAGCCTGAGTCCCGAATTCTCATTGTCCATTATTGGAACTGGTCCCGAGACAGCGGAACTCAGAGAGAAATATTCTTCGTATGACACGATTCATTGGTTTGGTCGACTGGGGGAAAGCGAAGTAGCGGAGCTGATGCACGAGTCCGAGATCTTTGTGGCTCCTTCGCTCGGTGGAGAATCCTTTGGGGTGGTCCTTTTGGAGGCGATGGCCGCTGAGGTCCCAGTGCTGTGCTCCGATATTCCTGGTTACCGACTTGCTGCCGAGAATGCAGCGTTATTTGTTGATCCCGGCGATGCCACCAAGCTCGCGGGCGCAATCGAAGCACTTTCAGAGGATGAACTGACACGGCGCGACCTTGTGCAGAGGGGGCGCCAACGATCTCGAGAATTTGATTTCTCGGTTGCCCGTGAGCGTTATCTCGACGTTATTCACACGAAATTGCCCAAAGGCTGAGCACAATCACCCACTCTCGAGCCATGTGCAATTTCCCGAGAGGAATCGGCTCCTAGACTGTCACCATGGAAATTGTTGATCGTTACCGCCGATGACTCAGCCGAAACCGGTGACGCGCCAGGCTCAAGAGCGGCGTGCAACCAGCAAGAATCCCGCTGAGCGAAGAGCAAGGCGCGAGGAATTTGTGATACGTACGCTCAAACCGATCACGCCTCCCTCTCTCGTGGTCCATCGACGGTTACGCGCCCGGGTTCTCTTTGCGCTTCCATTGATTGTCTCGATGGTAGGTATTGCTCTTGTCGTCCTGCATTCGCTTTTGCCACTTGGCCCAGTTGTTCTTGGAGCAGCAGCGCTGGTCGGCGGTGCGATTTGGACCTTTTCGAATTTTCTGTTGGGTTCTCCTCGCCAGATCATCGAGAATCTAAAACCAGCGGAACGTGATCATCGGGGCCTTGATCAGCTAATTAATCTGCTGGAAGGTCTTTGTGTGGAGAACGGGCTTGCAACTCCTCAGGTTCGAGTCATAGGAGATCTTTCAGTGAACGCGCTTGTGATCGGCTGGAACGAGAGCAATGCCACCCTTGTGGTTACCGCTGGGCTCCTTGAAAGTTGCACTCGAATAGAACTTGAAGGTGTCATTGCCCACGAGCTCGCGCATATCAAGCGAGGCGATATGCGCGATGCGGCTTTTGTCAGCGTTGCCTGTGGAATGGTCTCGCTCATATCCGCCCGTAGCGCAATGTTGGCTAGTGCTCTGCTTTCGCCATCACGCGAAGCGAATGCAGATATCGGTGGAGTTGCCATGACCCGATATCCGCCGGGATTGATTCAGGCACTGTCCAAAATCTCGGGTCTGCGCACTCGTCCCGAAAACCTCAGCCAGCGTGTGGCCCGTCTCTCTGCGCCATGCTGGTTTGATGCGCTGGAAGAGGCAAATCGCAGGCGAGTTGTCACGGGAGATCTCGATGTGCGAGAGCGAATCGGACTGCTCGCGGAGCTCTAGAGAGCCGCAATGTCTCAGAAGATGAGATCGTTCGGACTCCCAGCAAAACTTTGGAAGACTCAGTAGTGAAAAGTGGAGGTTGAAGATGTCGGGACACTCCAAGTGGGCGACAACAAAGCATCAAAAGGGCGCAAAAGACAAGGCGAGGGCAAAGCTTTTCGCCAAACTCATACGTCAGGTAGAGGTGGCAGCTCGCGAGGGTGGTGGCGATATTGGCGCGAATGCAAACTTGCGCACGATGTATCAAAAGGCGCGCGATTCGTCTGTTCCGTTGGACACTATCGAGAGAGCTATCAAGCGTGGCACCGGTGAACTCGAGGGCGTGCGATACGAGGCAATGAGCTATGAAGGATATGCAGCCTCTGGAGTTGCAGTTATCGTTGAATGCCTTACCGATAATCGCAACCGCACCGGGGCGGAAATCCGGACAATCTTCTCTCGTAATGGTGGCTCAATGGCCGAGCCCGGAGCGGTCTCCTGGCAGTTTGCCCGCAAAGGCGTGATCACAGTTTCAAGAGGTATTCTCGAAGATGACTTGATGGGAATCGTGCTCGAAACTGGTGCTGAAGACCTACGCGATGACGGGGACTCATGGGCACTCATCGCCGAGCCCTCAGAACTTCAAGGTGTACGCGAGGCTCTTGAGGTTGCAGGAACTGCTCCAATCTCCCTCGAGATTCAGATGATCGCCACGACCGAGCACCTTGTTGAGGACGAGTCAACGGCGCGGAAGGTCCTTCACCTTCTTGAGCTGCTTGATGATCAGGACGATGTTCAGAATGTCTGGTCAAATTTCGATATTCCTGATGCCGTCCTTGAGGCTGCCTCGGCTTAATCGCTACAAACCTCGCGTTGCATCACCGGTGGCACTACTATCGAACGTATGTACGTCTTAGGTATCGATCCCGGGCTTACCCGCTGTGGTTACGGCTGTGTAGACGAGAGATCTGGGCAACAGCGCGCCTTTGCAGCGGGCCTGATCACGACGCCGGTAGATATGTCATTACCTCAAAGACTTGCCCTGCTCCGTAAGGAGCTGGTGTCTCTGATGCATGAGCTCAAACCCGATGCAGTGGTGGTTGAGCGAGTGTTGTTTCAGACAAACGCGATGACCGCGATGTCGGTTGGTCAGGCAAGCGGTCTTGCCCTCGCGACCGCTGCCGAATCAAATGTCGAGGTGGCAGAGTACTCGTCAAATGAGGTGAAGCTCGCCATAGCCGGGTACGGCGCTGCCACGAAGGCACAGGTGCAAGAAATGGTTACCAGACTTCTTGGTCTCGGGGAGATTCCGCGTCCACCCGATGTTGCAGACGCACTCGCGCTAGCAGTGTGTCACCTCGCAATGATTCGCGGGCGCAGCCTCGTTGAAGCCCCTACCTCGCCGGGGCACAGAGGGAGGCTCTCGTGATTGGTCTGATTGAGGGCCACCTCAGCGATCGTGAACTGCGCAAGGACGGCACTGCAGCGGTGTTGGTGAATGTCAATGGGGTTGGATATGAGCTCGCTATCAGTGCCCGGCATTTCCAAGCGCTACCTCCTCTTGATGCTCCGATTTCTATGCGAGTGCATACTCACGTACGGGAAGGCTCGATCACCCTGTACGGATTCCAAAGTCGCGATGAACGTTCGCTCTTCGATTTGCTGTTGAGTGCTCATGGTGTTGGCCCCGCGATGGCGCTGGCAATACTTGGGTCAATGTCAACCCACGAACTCGTGTCAGCGATACATTCAGGGGACGTGAAATTACTCACCACCGTTCCGGGCGTAGGTTCCAAGACCGCTCAGCGTCTTATTCTTGAGCTCGCACAGCGAATTGAGTCATTTGTGCCCGAGACCTTGGAGGTGCAGAGTCTCGCACGAGGGCGCTCAGAGGTGCGTTCTGAGGTAAGCGAGGCGTTGAACGCGCTTGGTTATGGAAGCCTTGAGATCCGTGACGTGCTCCGAGAGCTCCCAGACATGAACTCTGTCGATGATCTCCTTCGGGCCGCACTTTCCGAGCTGGCCCCTCAACGATGAGCCCGCGTGATGAAATCATCTCCGATATTCCTGACGACGGGGCAGCTGCTCACGACCTGATCGCGCTGCCCTCTGATGAACTTTTTGAGGAGGGAATTCGTCCGCGACACCTCGCCGAATTTATTGGTCAGCCCGAGGTTCGCGAACACCTCGCAATTGTGCTTGAAGCAGCCCGTGGCCGCGGGCAGCCCGCTGATCATCTCTTGTTCGCAGGGCCCCCAGGGCTTGGGAAGACGACACTCGCAGGAATCGTCGCTGCAGAGATGGGGGCTTCGCTGCGCGTGACCTCCGGGCCGGCACTTACCCGCGGCGGTGATCTCGCCGCCCTTCTTACAGGACTTGGTCCTGGCGATGTGCTTTTCATCGATGAGATTCATCGTCTCAATCGGGCAGTTGAAGAGATTCTCTACCCTGCGATGGAGGATTTTGAGATTGACATCATGATCGGTAAAGGTCCTTCAGCACGTTCAGTGCGGCTTGAGTTGCCAAAATTTACCTTGATTGGTGCGACTACCCGTACTGGACTCGTCACAGGCCCTCTACGTGACCGCTTCGGTTTCGTTGAGCGGCTTGATCTCTATGATGTTGCCGAGCTCGAACAGATCGTGCTCCGAACGTCACGAATCCTTGGAGTAATCACCTCGGATGAGGGAGCGCGCGAGATTGCTCGGCGTTCTCGGGCTACTCCTCGTCTTGCGATCCGGCTCCTTCGGAGGGTACGTGATTTTGTCGAAGTCCGGGGAGCGGGTGAGATCACACTTGAGAGTGCTCGTGAAGGATGCGAGATCTTTGGAGTGGATGAACTCGGTCTTGATCGACTCGACCGTCTTTTGCTCTCGCAACTCTGCGAACGCTATCGGGGCCAGCCGGTGGGAATCACCTCGCTCGCGATAGGTGTCGGCGAGGAACCAGAGACCCTTGAGGAGGTCTATGAGCCATTTCTGCTACAGCGTGGCCTCATAATTCGAACTCCGCGCGGCCGTATGGCGACACAAACGGCCTACGAACATCTTGGTCTGACTGCGCCTGTGGATATTGGGATTGGCGCTCCAGATACGACGGAATCGATTCCAACGCTTTTTGAGGACTAGAGGCCGTCTCAGGCGATCTAATGTTGGCGGTAGGCCGACTACAGTCTCTGCCTATTACCTCGAAAGATCGGTTCCTTCATGAATCTTGCTCTGATTAGTGCGCCCCACGAGATCGCTGGCATGGCACTTGCCGCGGCCTCGAAATCCAAGAGCGGTGGGAGCAGCACGCTTTTGCTGTTTGTTCTGCTCTTTGCCGCGATGTACTTTCTCTGGCTGCGACCACAGCGTAAGAAGATGCAACAGCGTCAGCTTGATCAGGTGCGTTCAATTGATGTCGGAGACGAAGTTGTTACCCAGTCCGGGATCATCGGGACTGTTGTCGGACTCGATGATGACCGCGCCGAGATCCAGGTGTCTACTGGTGTCGTTCTCACGGTGGTGCGTGCCGCGATCGGGCGTCGTGTTGAGCCTGTCGTTCCAGAGAGCCCATCAGGCGATGACGACGCGTATGACTCCAACGAGCAATCCGGAAACTCCCAGTTCCCTCCTCAAAAGGGAAGGCTCTGGAAGCGCAGGGGCCGGGGAGAAGATGCGTAGGTGACGCGCCGCTTAATCATTAGCGTCCTCCTGACAACGGTTGCATGTTTTGGAATGCTTGGTCTAGCCCTCGGGATGGGCTGGTCCCCAAAACTCGGACTTGACCTTCAGGGCGGGCTTTCGGTTGTCTTCAAGCCAGTTCCCCATCAAGGGCAGAAGCTCTCCCAGAGCACGCTCCAAACGGTTGCGGACATCATGAACAACCGAATAGGAGCCTTTGGTGTCTCTCAACCGAATATCACCGTACAGGGCGGCGACATTGTCGTGCAGCTCCCTGGTGCAAAGGACGCGAACACCATCGTGAACGAGATTGGAAATACCGCTCAGCTTTACTTTCGACCTGTGCTCTGTGGGGTGCCGCCTTATGTTCCGGTCAAGTCAACCGTAAAGACAAAGCCTGGTTACTATCCGAACACGGCGCTTTGCAGCGGAGGGTACCGCTACTCCTCTGCCTATTACACGAGTGCAGGCGGTTTTGCGCCGCCGGCGCAATATGTCGAAAATCCGGCATATACGAATTACCCAAGTGCTCATTCGAATAATGACGATCCGTTCAAGCCAATTATCTTGCCGGTGGGTCTGGGCGGAGGGACTGGAGCTGCCCGCTATCTTCTCGGTCCAGCGGTGATCGGTGGCAAGTTGGCCGATGGCACGATCATCAAGAGCGCTACTGCGGGCCTGTCGACGAATGGACAGTGGGTGGTGAATTTCACTCTCACTGGCAAGGGCTCGACGATCTTCAATGAGATCGCAGCAGCCAACTATCAACAGCTTGTGGCTAACGATCTTGACGGCCAAATCGTTAGCGCTCCAGTTATCAACTCGCAGAGCTTCAACGGCGGTGGTGAGATTTCGGGTTCGTTCACGCAGGCTTCAGCATCATTGCTTGCGACAGATCTGAACTACGGCTCGCTACCTGTGCCGCTTGAGCGTCTCACGCAACAGACTGTCTCTCCTACGCTTGGCAAGTCATCATTGAAGGCTGGTCTTTTAGCTGGCCTACTTGGGCTGTTGCTGGTGATGGGATACACCATCTTCTACTACCGTGCACTTGGCATTGTGGTAGTCACTGGGCTGATCACGACAGCGGCCTTTCTCTATGGACTGATATCGGCCCTAGGCGCGTCGTCATTCGGCCTCACTCTGGATCTGTCTGGTGTGACCGGACTGATCGTCTCGATCGGAATTACTGTCGACTCTTATATCGTCTATTTCGAACGATTGAAGGATGAGGTGCGCGCTGGACGTTCGATTCGATCGGCTGTTGATCGAGGTTTTGTGAGCGCGTATCGCACCATCCTTTCCGCGGACGCGGTTTCATTCATTGGAGCGCTTGTCCTTTGGGTACTCAGCGTGGGAGCCGTTCGCGGGTTTGCATTTATGCTTGGAATCTCTACGTTGATCGATGTAGTTACTGCCTATATTTTCACCAGACCTTTGGTAATCCTTTTGGGACGTAACAGGATCGTGACCGAGGCAAAACGACTCGGAATCGCCAGAGGGCTTGCATCGCATGTCCCTCAGGGAGCCGAGGAACCAGCATGACCTCGCGACGAATTCTTCCGGGTTCTGCAGGAGAGAGGTCGAACCCTCCTGAGCCAACACCGCCGCGCGATTCGGTGAGTTCGACAGTGTCAGGCGGGGATTCAGAGGATTTTGCAGCGCCCGTGGTGCGTCAGGTGCACAAGAGCTTCTTCTTCCGTCTGTATTACGGGGAGACTTCAATTGACTTTGTCCGTCGAAAGCGGACCTGGTTTGCCATCTCGGCTGCTGTCATCCTTGCCGGTGTGATCTCGCTCGCTACGCAGGGCCTGAATCTTGGAATTGACTTCTCCGGCGGTACGTCATGGACATTGCAGTCGCGAACCATCAGCGTGGCTCAGGCAAAGAACGCCATTACTCCTCTTGGTTTCGGTGGGGCCGCGATTACCCAGCTCGGCAATAACACCAGCAGCACGCGGACCATCAACGTTCAGGCGAAACTTCCTAAGGGTCAGACGCCTGCCGCTCAGCAGAAAGATGCAAATGCGGTGGCAGCTGCACTTGTGAAGCTGACCGGACAGAACAACATCAATGCAGTGAGCATCCAATCGGTCGGACCGAGTTGGGGGAGTCAGATCACCAACAAAGCGGAGATTGCGTTGTTGGTCTTTTTCATCATGATTGCGCTCTATATCTCGATATTCTTTGAGTGGCGCATGGCACTCGCGGCAATCATTGCAGTCGCGCATGACATCTTGGTGACCGTGGGTATCTATTCGCTCTCAGGTCTGCAGGTCACGCCGGACACGGTTGTCGCATTCTTGACAATTCTTGGATATTCGCTCTACGACACGATTGTCGTCTTTGACAGAGTACGAGACAACACCAAGCATCTCTCGGTTCGTGACCGGCTCACCTATTCAGATGTCGTTAATCTTTCGATGAATCAGACATTGGCTCGTTCGATTAACACCTCTCTTGTTGCAGTCATGCCAATTCTCGCTGTTTTGGTGCTTGGCGCTCAGATCCTTGGAGCGACAACGCTCCAGTATTTCGGGCTCGCGCTGCTCGTTGGTCTTACCACTGGTGCATATTCCTCGATATTCATCGCCTCACCGCTTGTCGCGTTGATGAAAGAGCGGGAGCCCCGCTACCAGGAATTGCGCGCGAGGCTTGTGGCTCGTGGTGGGGACCGAGTGCTCCTTAGTCCAGCAATGATTGCAGCAGGTTTCGACGGAAGCGTCGAGACCCCTGAACGCCGGTCGAGGCCGAGTGTGAAACCAGCTAGGTCAACCGCGCCCACCCCGCGACGCAAAGCAGGTCGCGGGCGAGCAAAGGGTGGCCGGCGCTGATAGACGTATCGCTGGCCCGCCGCGAGCCCGAGCTCATGCGCGCCGCTTTGGCGCGAAAGGGAGCAGGGGCCGCCTTTGACCAGTTTCTCGAGATTGACCGTCGGTGGCGCGAAGTCCTTGCAAGCGTTGAGGAACTGCGGGCCCGTACTCGGCCAAAAGGTAAACCCACAGAAGAAGAGCGGGTGCAGCTGAGTTCCTTGAAGGAGGATTTACGAGAGCTTGAGAGAGTTCTTGAAGGTCTTGGCAGCGAACGAGATCTTGCGCTTGCTGTTGTTCCGAATCCACCGGATGCGAGCGTTCCAGATGGAATGTCTGAAGATGACTCTGTCGAACTTCGTCGTGTCAACACTCCGCCGAGGTTTTCCTTTGCGCCGCGCGACCATCTTGAACTTGGCGGGTTCGATACCGAAAGGGGCGTTCGGCTCTCGGGAGCGCGTTTTGCCTATCGCATGGGTTCTGTGGCGCTGCTTGAGCTCTCGCTCTATCGCTACGCTCTCGATCTGCTTGTTGACCGAGGATTTTGTCCAGTACTTCCACCGGTCTTGGTACGCGAAGAGGCGATGTACGGAACCGGGTTTCTCCCGACAGATGAAGTCAATATCTATCGAGTCGAATCCGACGGGCTCTACCTTTCAGGTACCTCCGAGGTTGCGCTTGCAGGATTGCACATGAACGAAATCCTCGAGCGTGAAGATCTTCCCCTCCGATATGCGGGTTATTCGACCTGTTTTCGGCGCGAGGCAGGATCCGCGGGTAGAGATACTCGTGGGATCTTTCGCGTCCATCAGTTCGACAAGGTAGAGATGTATCTGTATGTCGAGCCAGAGAAATCAAGCGAGGCGCATGAGGAGATCCTTGCGCTTGAAGAGGAGATTGTCCAAGGGCTTGGACTTGCCTATCGAGTCGTGAATACCGCCGCTGGTGATCTTGGCCCATCGGCAACGAAGAAATATGACATAGAGGCCTACATTCCTTCGCACGATCGGTACCGCGAGATCACCTCATGTTCGAACACAACTGATTTTCAGACGCGCCGTCTAAATGTTCGATATCGAGATGACCAGCAACTTCGCCATCCCCACACCTTGAACGGCACCGCCATGACAGCACGATTCCTGATTGCTTTGATGGAGAGCTTTCAAGAGGCCGATGGAGGGGTTGTAGTTCCCGACGTGCTCCAAACTCACGGCGCTCCACTGAGGATTGCTCCGAAAGTTCTCTAGTCTTTCTTGATGTCAAAGTGAGCGAGATGATTGACTGGACCTGAGCCAGAGCCGAGCTTCCAGTCCACCGCTCCCGCGATACATGAACTGACATAGCGCTTGGCAAGATCGATGGCAATCACGGTACTTTCACCCAGGGCGAGTGCAGCCGCGATCGCGGCCGAGAGCGTGCAACCCGTTCCATGTACGTTGCAAGTTTCGATCTTTGGCAGTTGGAAGAGTTTTACGCTCGTTCCGTCATAGAACACATCGATCGCATAGGCGCCCTCACGATGGCCGCCTTTGACAAGAGCAGATCGCGCGCCGAGGTCGCAGAGCCTCCGCGCAGCCTCTTGCATGTCGTGAATATTCGTAACTTTAGTCTGCAACAGGTATTCGGTCTCGTACAGATTTGGAGTGATCAGATCAGTAAAAGGGAGTAAACGAAGGTATGAGTCGCGTGCGTCTTCAGAGATGAGGCGTGCACCAGTCGTTGCGACCATCACGGGATCTACAACGAGTTTTGCAAAGAGGTGGCTCTCTGCAAGATTTTGAATGAGATCAACGACAGCTGCTGTGCCCAGCATTCCGGTTTTGATACATCGCACATCAAAATCGCTTGTCACGGAGATGATCTGACTACGGATAATTTCAGGATCAAGCAACGCCACCTGTTGCACACCGACGGTATTCTGCGCGGTGACGGCGGTAATGGCCGACGTTCCAAAGACGCCGAAGGCGCCAAATGTCCGAAGGTCGGCCTGAATTCCGGCACCTCCACCTGAATCGGAGCCCGCAATCGTGAGCGCTACAGGCGGAGTCATGTAATGAGCTGTGTCATCAGCTGTTTCGCTGGTGCGGGGAGTGCGATATTTCCAGCCTTCCCTCCATGGGGCTCGAGGCGAGCGCGCTGTTGAGCTTTGGGACCCGGCCTGATCTAAAGGCAGCCAAACCACTGCGAACGCCAAGAGAAAAAGCCTCAGCCATGCCGACAGGGTTTTGTGCGCGCGTGATGGCTGTCGCAACAAGAACGGCGTCACACCCGAGCTCAAGTGCCTGCACGGCATCCGAGGGAGTACCGAGGCCAGCGTCAAGAATGACCGGAACTCCTGAATTCGCAACGATGAGCTGAATATTGTACGGATTCAATATCCCAAGTCCCGTACCGATTGGTGCTCCGAGCGGCATCACTGCGCTACAGCCGACACCTTCAAGCCTCGAGGCGAGTACCGGATCGTCATTGGCATAGGCGAGCACCCGGAACCCGTCATCAACGAGTTCCTCGGCTGCTTTGAGAAGCTCAAATGGATCCGGGAGAAGGCTCTGTTCGTCCGCGATGACTTCTAGCTTTATCCAATCAGTCGAGAGAGCCTCGCGCGCCATCTTGGCGGTGAGCACCGCCTCGCTCGTGGTGAAGCATCCGGCAGTATTTGGGAGTATCGAAACATTCAGTCTCTCGATGATCTGAAAGAAGGAGTCCTGCTGATCCGGGGATACCCGTCTCATCGCGACCGTTACAAAACTCGGCTCTGCTGCTTTGATGACCGACTCAAGAATGTCAAGGTTTGAGATTCCTCCAGTGCCGAGGAAAAGCCGTGACTTGAAGCTTTTGCCTGCAATCGTGAGGTCATCATCGGTGGTGGCTTTGCCCATGGAGTTACGCTATCTCTCCTTCGTGGGCGCGCTTTTCGATCTCGCTTATTAGCCGCCTGCCTGTGGGGCAAGTACCTCAAAGACGTCGTCACCTCGCAGCATGGAGCTGTGCCATAGGGAACGGGGGAGGACCTCCGCATTTTGCGCAACGGCTGTTCCCTTAGCTCCGAGACCAAGCCGACTCATGAGGTCGGCAACCGTTTCACCGGTCGTAAATGGAATCGACCGTCCGTTCACCAAAACACAGAGCGATGAGCCTTTCATCGTGTCCTTAGTCATGTGGGTCACCGTCAACCATGGTGGACTCGAAAGCGTTCCGGAGAAAAAGGCCACGCGATCTCTGGCATCGCTCCCGAATCGATGAGTTCGGCTATGCAGTCAGCGACGAGAGGACTCAAAAGCACTCCATGGCGATATCCACCGAGCGCGTACACGAGGCCCTCGAGTGATGCAGGGCCGATGATGGGTGCATTGTCGCGCGTTGCGGGCCGTAGTCCGACTTCGAATCCTTCAATTTCCGCCTCTGCAATGGCGGG
>Ga0307372_10003377_pt1 | contig 25517 bp, 21 predicted proteins | sample OX1MG_FD_202533 | JGI IMG/M metagenome (GOLD analysis project Ga0307372, IMG submission 202533) | Soil microbial communities from Risofladan, Vaasa, Finland - OX-1 | ecosystem: Environmental > Terrestrial > Soil > Coastal area > Acid sulfate soil | place: Finland: Risofladan, Vaasa | collected...
ATCGGCGCGGCGCTGATCGCGGCGGCGCGCACCGCGGCGCATACACGGGGCGCGCGCCGGCTCTATGCGCTCGCCCCCGACGATCGCGCGCGGCACTATCTCGCCCGTTTCGGCTTTGCACCGGTGGCGCCAGAGGAACTGATCGAGGCGCTGGCGGGAACCTTTACCGTTGAGGGGCTGCGGACAGATCCGGACGCGATTGCCGCTCGGCGGGACTCTGCTAGTGATTCGGCCGCGGGTTTTGGCTATCCGATCTTACCGATGATGGCGGACCTCTCGCACGACGGCGTGATCATGCGCTGAGGGCGCGGTCGTGCGTCGCCAGTCTTGTGATGCACAGCGGGGGTGCGGGGCAGCGGCGCCGAAAGCGCGGAGCCGCCGCCGTGCGTGATCTTGAATGCCAGGTAGGCTCCGCGCAAGCCAAGTCGTCATTCTGAACGGAGTCCGCGACGTGAAGAATCCCGGAATTCTTCGCGGTGCTCTGAATGACGCAAGGGGCCTTGCCCAGAGCTTCCCTGGCGCGAGCTATTTGCGATCGAGTTCTTCGAGAAATTCGATTTGCGGCGCGCCGTCGAGCAGATCCTTGATGCGCCCACCCATCTCCTTCATGTGATCGGTCTTGCGATGGTTATCGAAGGCCGCCTGGTCGCCGTAGGTCTCGTACCAGGTGAACTGGGTCGCGTCCTTGGGTGACTTGTGCAGGATGTAGGCCTGGCATCCGGGCTCCGCGGCGCGGACCTTTTTGATCATGTCGCGGAAGGCCGCTTCGAGCTGCGCCTCACTGCCCGGCTTGGCTTTGATTCTGGCTAAGATCGTGACTGGCATCGGGGTTCTCCTTGGCCGAATTGGCGACCGCGGAATTCGCGCGGTGACGCCTGCGCGATCAGGCGTCGCGGTACGGCATGAATGCCGTCATAACCGTCCGGCCGGGGTTTTTCAAGCGCATCGCCGATGGGGCGGCGCGAGTGCCCGCGATTGGGCGGTTAACATCATGCGCGCGCGTTGCTAGCCTCAGGCGGCGGCGTCACGCCCGCCCGGGAGCATCCCATGATCGGATTCGATCTGACCGAAGAGCAAAGCGAACTCAAGGCGCTGGCGCGCAAGTTCAGCGAGCAGGAGATTATCCCCAAGGCGCGCGAGTACGATGAGAAGGAAATTTTTCCGCGCGATATCTGTGAAAAGGCGCATGCCGCCGGCCTGATCAATTTCGGTGTGCCGCGCGAACTGGGCGGCCCCGGCCTCAATATCCTGGAGACCTGCCTGATCCACGAAGAGCTCAACTACGGCTGCTCGGGGATTTCCAACTCGGTCAGCGCCAACGACCTCGCCACGCTGCCCCTGCTGATTGCCGGGAGCCCCGCGCAACAGCGCACCTATCTCGGCGCGCTGACCGCGAAGCTGACCTTCTGCGCCTTCGCGCTGACCGAGCCGGGGGCCGGCTCGGACGTCGCCGGGATGAGCACGACCTATCGGCGCGACGGCGACAGCTTCGTGATCAACGGCACCAAGCATTTCATCTCCAACGGCTCGATGGCCGACTGGATCGTGACCTTTGCGACCCGCGACAAGCGGCTCAAGCACAAGGGCATCTCGTGCTTCGTGATGCCGTCGAACCTGCCCGGGATCACGCGCAACCGGATGCATGGCAAGCTCGGCCAGCGCGCCGCCGACACCGGCGAGATCGTCTACGACGAGGTGCGCATACCGTCGGACGCGCTGGTCGGCGCCGAGGGCGAGGGCTTCAAGTACGCGATGGGCACGTTCGATCGCAGCCGGCCGGAGATCGGCGCGATCGCGATCGGCGTGTCGCAGCGCGCGCTCGACGAGTGCCTTAAGTATTCGCGCCAGCGCAGCGCCTTTGGCCAGCCGATCGCGAGCTTCCAGGCGATCCAGTTCATGATGGCCGACATGGCGGTGAACGTCGAGGCGATGCGCCTGCTGACCTACAAGGCGGCCTGGATGGTCGATCGGGGCGAGGTGCCCAACCCGATCTCGAGCTATGCCAAGTTGTTCGGATCTGACGCCTGCATGAAGATCACGGTCGACGCCGTGCAGATCTTCGGTGGCTACGGCTACATGAAGGAATATCCAGTCGAGAAGCTGATGCGCGATGCCAAGCTGTTGCAGATTTACGAGGGCACCTCGCAGATCCAGCGCGTCGTGATCGCGCGCGGCCTGCTCAAGGACTGAGGCCCGCGCCGCGCGCGCATGGCCGCAATGGCCCGCGCCTAATTGCCGGCGACTGGCCGGTAGATGCGCCGCGAGATCAGATTGACCAGCGATCGCGGCATCAGGCGCTGGGATTGCGCGGTAATAAAGTTGAGCGTGCCGGCGATATGCACGGCGCGGCCGCTGGCGGCCGCCGTGATGCCCTGGGCGACCACCGTGCCGGCGTCGAGATAGGCGAACTCCGGCATGCGCCCGCGCTCGTTTTGCGCGACCGCCTGGAACTCGGTCTTGACCGGACCGGGGCAGAGCGCCGAGACCTTTACGCCGCTGCCCGCGAGCTCGCCGGCCAGCCCCTCGGTAAAGCTGAGCACGAAGGCCTTGGTGGCGGCGTAGGTGGACATATACGGCACCGCCTGAAAGGCCGCGGTGGAGGCGACGTTGATAATCGTGCCGGCGTGCCGTTCGACCATCGCGGGTAAAAATGCGTGGGTGGTCGCGACCAGCGCCGCGACATTCAGATCGATCTCCTCGAGCTCGCGCGCCAGCGCGAGGCGCTCGAAGCGGCCGGCCGTGCCGAAGCCGGCATTGTTGACCAGGTAGTCGACGTGGATGCCGCGTGCGGCAAGCTGGCCGCGGATCTCCTCGGGCGCGCCGCGCTGGCCCAGGTCGGCGGGCATGACTTCGACCAGGCTGGCGCCGAGCTTGCGTGAATTGGCGGCGACCGCGTTGAGCCGGTCTTCGCGCCGCGCGGTCAGAACGAGGTCGTGACCGGTGCGGGCCAAGGCGTAGGCAAATTCGGCACCGAGGCCGCTCGAGGCTCCGGTAATCAGCGCGGTCGGCATGACGGTTCCCCCTCCCCAGGCGTGAAAGCCTGCGCTGACAAAAATTATGTTACACCGGCTCTGGCGCGCGTTGCGCGACGGCCGGCCCAGGTGTGCGCGCGCCGCGCGCGATTATCGATCAGGCGCGCCGCAGGCCCAGCTCAGTGCGAAAGTGCTCCATCGTGGTCCGCAGGCCCTCGCTCAGCGGGGTCTTCGGCTCCCATTTGAGCATCGAGCGCGCGAGGCTGATATTCGGGCGCCGGCGCATCGGATCGTCTTCGCGCGCGGGCTGAAAATCGAGCGCCGAGGTGCCGCCCGCGTAGTCGATGGCCAGCGCGGCGAGTTGCAGGATGGTGAACTCGTCTGGATTGCCGATATTGACCGGGCCGATGAAGTCCGCCGGGCTTTCCATCATGCGCACGATCGCTTCGATGATGTCGTCAACGTAGGCGAAGGAACGGGTCTGCTGGCCGTCGCCATAGATCGGCAGCTTCTCGCCCCTCAGCGCGGCGACGCAGAAGTTCGAGACCACCCGTCCGTCGTGGATCGCCATGCGCGGCCCGTAGGTATTGAAGATGCGCACGATCTTGATGTCGATCTTGTTCTGCCGGTGATAGTCCATCATCAGGCATTCGGCGACCCGCTTGCCTTCGTCGTAGCACGAACGCACGCCGATCGGGTTGACGTGGCCCCAGTAGCTTTCGGTCTGCGGATGCTGTTCGGGGTCGCCGTAGACTTCGCTGGTCGAGGTCAGCAGGATGCGGGCGTGGACGCGTTTGGCCATGCCCAGCATGTTGATCGTGCCCATCACGCTGGTCTTGATGGTCTTGACGGGATTGTACTGGTAATGGACCGGCGAGGCCGGACAGGCGAGATGGAATATGCGATCGACTTCGAGCAGGATCGGCTCGACCACGTCGTGGCGGACAATCTCGAAATTGCGCTGCCCGATCAGATGGGCGACGTTGAGCCGCTTGCCGCTGAAAAAATTATCGAGACAGATGACCTCGTGACCGTCGGCGAGCAGCCGCTCGCACAGATGCGATCCGAGGAATCCCGCTCCGCCAGTTACCAGAGTCCGCACATCGACCTCCGTGCACGACGATTCTAGGCGATCGCGTCGCCTGTCGGAAGCCGCCCGGCGGAGATTGTCGCCGGCTTCGCGCGTGGGACCGGCGCGCCCGGCTAGCGGCGATACTCGCGCGCGATCGCCAGCACCGACTCGATCACGTGGGCTATGTCCTCGTCGCTCATCGCGGGGAAAATCGGCAGCGAGAAGCAGCGGCTGTAGACCGCCTCCGCGATTGGAAACTGCCCCGCGCGATAGCCGTAGCGCCGCTGGTAGAAGTCCATCGTATGCAGCGGAATGCAGTGCACCGAAACGCCGACGCCGCGCTCGCGCATCAGCTCGACGAAGCGGTTGCGGTCGATACGCAGCGCGTCGAGACGCAGCCGCGTGATGTAGAGATGCCAGGCGTGCTCGACGCCGGCGACGGTCACCGGCACTTCGATCGCGGGGTCGGCGGCGAACGCCTGGTTGTAGGCGCGCGCGATCGCCTGCCGGCGGCTCATCAGTTGATCGGCGCGCCGCAACTGGGCGAGGCCGATCGCCGCGTGCACGTCCGACAGGTTGTACTTGAAGCCGGTGTCGTGGATCTCGTAGAACCACGAACCGGTCGAGTCGTAGCGCTTCCAGGCGTCGCGATCCATCCCGTGCAGGCTGGCGACCGCGATCCGCGCGGCCAGCGCGTCGTCCGCGGTCGTGATCATGCCGCCTTCGGCGCAGGTGATGTTCTTGGTGGCGTAAAAGCTGAAGCAGCTCAGATCGCCGATCGTCCCGATCCTGGTCATCCCGCGGCCGTCGAGCACGCGCGCCGATCCGACCGCGTGCGCCGCATCTTCGACGATTCGCAGATCGTGGCGCCGGGCGATCGCGCCGATACGATCCATGTCGCATGCCTGACCGGCGAAATGCACCGGCATCAGCGCGCGCACCCGCCGATGATCGCCGCTCGCAAGCGCCGCCTCGATCTTTTCCGGATCGATATTGAAGGTGTCGGGCTCGATATCGACGAACACCGGCCGCGCCCCCAGGTAGCCCATCACCTCGGCCGTGGCGGTGAAGGTAAACGGCGTCGTGATAACTTCGTCGCCCGGACCGATACCGAGTGCGAACAGCGCCAGATGCAGCGCGCCGGTGCAATGCGCGACCGCCAGCGCGTGGCGCGCGCCCACGTAGGCGGCGAAATCCTGTTCGAACTGCTTGGCCTTGGGCCCCGTCGTGATCCAGCCCGAGCGCAGCGCTTCGAGCACTTCGCGCTCCTCGTCGAGCCCGATGGACGGGCGATGAAATGGAACCTGGCGCATAATTATCGAGCGATTAAACCACAGGGCGCGGGCCGCGGGCTATCGCGGCGGCGGTATGCCGCGGACGTGCCGATCATGCGGATTCGGTCATTCCTAATCCGACGAGTTCGAACTCGCCGGGTCGGTAGTCGAGTTCCACTCGCCGCCTCGATCGGGGTCCGGATCGGCCGACGGGTTCGCCGATCCGGGCGCGGCCGTGTCGCGATCGGCCGCCGATGGGACCGTCGCCGCCGTCACGGCCGTTCGCAGACTGGGGCCGGTGGCCGCGCTCGCAGCGGCTGGTGCGAACGAAGCGGCCGCCGCGACCGGAGCGGATGAGGCGATCGGCGCGGGTGGTGTAAGTGCGGCGGTCACCGGAATCGCGCCGGAGGCCGGTTCGACGCCAGTGCCGACGTAAGTGGGGATCCCGCTTTTCGCTTCGACGGCCTTTTCCAGCTTGTCCATGTCGACGTCGCCGCTAAGTCCGCGCCGCTTTACTTCCTGTGATGCGTGATTCCACAACCCCGGATACTTGCCGTAGAGGTCGTCATGCACTTCGACGTAGAGTGCGTCGCCGCGCCATCCGAACTTCACCGGCTGATAGACAAACTCGCCCGGCGTGCCCACCGGGGTTTTGAAGAACAGCCGCTCGATATCCTCGGGATAGAGCCGCACGCAGCCGTGGCTCACCGTCATGCCGACGCCCCACGGGACGTTGGTTCCGTGCAGGCCGTACTCCGGGATACTGAGGTCGAGCTTGTAATGGCCCAGTGGATTGTCGGGATCGCCGCCCGGAAAGACGTGTTCGGCCTCGCCGTCACGCTCGAGATGCTCTTCGTAGATATCCTCGGGCAGCACCCAGGTCGGATCTTTGACCTTGGCCGTAACCGTCCATTCGCCGAGCGGGGTTTTCCAATCGAAGCGGCCGAGGCCGACCGGAAAGGTGTAGACCACGCGCGCACCGTGATAGGCCGCCGGGGTCACGCTGGCGCGGCCGCGTCTGTGATGCCTATAGGCCGGCGACGGAAAATAGTAGTACAGGCGCATCTCGGGCACGTTCAGGATGATCCCGCTGTGCGGCGTTTCGGGCAGGATATGCTCGGTCGGCAGCACGATCGTGCGGCCGGCCGGCGGCAGCCACCAGTCCATATGGCCGTTGGCGTCGGAAATCTCTTTGGCGCTCAGCCCGAACCAGCGGCCGACGTCGAGCAGGGTGTCGCCGGGTTGGAGCTTGTAGGTGGTCAGCGATCCGATCAGGTCGTCGCGCCCACTCGATACCGGATAGGCGTAAAGTGGGCGATTGGCGAACTCGGCTTCGGTCCAGGTATGGGCCCGGCCGGTGGCGGCGAAAGCTATCAGGGCCACAATTAGCAGAGCGGCCGTTGCGAAATATCTTTTGGTCATCGCTTTAGGGTAGACCGTCGGGGTGGCACGCGGCAGGTTTGGCCGCGGCGCGGCGCAATTCGCCGCTGGGAGAAATTCTAGGGTATGCGCGGTTAGTCGGCAACCGGCCTCAGGTTGGCGAATTTCAGCACCAGCAGTTTGAGTCCCCCGCGTTCGAAGTTGACCCAGACCTTGGCGCCGTCGCCGTGTCCCTCGCGCCGGCGCACCACGCCGCGGCCGAAGGTCGTATGTTGTACGCGGGCGCCGATCGCCGCCGGGTCCCCGCCGCCGGCCGCCTCGTCGTCGACCTGGCTGTCGGTGTAGTCGACGTACGGCTCGCGCGTGGGCGTACGCAGCGTTGGCTGCGATCCGGCGATGGGCGCCAGCCGGCGGATCAGGTCGCGATCGACCTCGCCCAGAAAGCGCGACGGCCGCGCCTCCTGCCGGTTGCCATAGAGTTCGCGCGACAGCGTATTGGTCAGATAGAGCAGGCGGCGCGCCCGCGTCATCCCGACGTAGCAGAGCCGGCGCTCCTCCTCGATTTCGCGCGGACTGTCCTGCGATCGCATGTGCGGGAACAGCCCTTCCTCCATCCCGGCGATGAACACCACCGGGTATTCGAGGCCCTTGGACGTATGCAGGGTCATCAGCGCGACCCGTCCGCCGGCCGAGGCGAGTTGATCGCTGTCGTTGACCAGCGCGACCCGCTCGAGAAATTCGCCCAGTCCGCCGGGCCCATGCTCGGTGTCGAAGGCGCTGGCCGCGGCGAGCAACTCGGCGACGTTCTGGCGGCGCGTGGCCCCGTCGATCATGGCTTCGAGATGGGCCGCGAAGCCGCTGCGCACGATGATGTCGTCGAGCAGCGCGCGCACCCCCAGGGTCGCGCGGCGCGCGATCAGGTCGCGCATCCAGGCGTAAAGGTTGCCAGCCGCCTTGGCGATGCGCAGGGCGACCTTGGAATCGGTCTCGATGCGGCCCATCGCCTCGAACAGGCTCACGCCGTCGCGCGCCGCCATCGCGCCCATCGCCTCGACCGTGCGCCCGCCGATACCGCGCGGCGGCACGCCGATCATGCGCTCGAGCGCCAGGGCATCGGCCGGGTTCAGGATCACGCGCAGATAGGCGATCAAGTCCTTGATTTCGCGCTGATCGTAAAAGCGCAGGCCGCCGACGATGTAGTAGGGCAGGCGGCGGCGCACCAGCGCCTCCTCGATCACCCGCGATTGCGCATTGACCCGGTAGAACACCACCACGTCGGCCGGGCGGGTCGCGCCGGTGATGCCGAGCTGGGTAATTTCGCGCGCGATGAAGTCGGCCTCGTCGCGCTCGGTCATGCCGGTGTAGTACGTCACCGGCTCGCCGTCGGGATTGGCGGTCCACAGGCGCTTGGCCTTGCGCTCGCGGTTGTTTTGAATCACCGTGTCGGCGGCGGCCAGGATAGTCCGGGTGGATCGGTAGTTCTGCTCGAGCTTGAAGATCAGCGCGCGCGAAAAGTCGCGCTCGAAATCCAGGATGTTGCGGATATCGGCCCCGCGCCAGCGATAGATCGACTGGTCCTCGTCGCCGACCACGCAGATATTTCCGCTGCGCGCGGCCAGCGCGCTGACCAGCAGGTACTGCACCCGATTGGTGTCCTGGTACTCGTCGACCAGCAGGTATTCGGCGCGGCGCTGCCAGCGCTCGAGCGCGGCCGGATCGTCGCGCATCAGGCGGTAGGTCTGCAGCAGCAGATCGCCGAAGTCGAGCGCGTTCATCGTGGCCAGCCGCGCCTGGTAAAGCTGGTAGACCGTGGCCATCGTGCGCTCGCGCGGATCGGCCGCGATCGCGGCCAGATCGGCGGGAAACTGCGCTTCGTTTTTCGCCTGATCGAGGCGCGCGCGGACCAACTCGGGCGGCGGCGAGTCGGCCAGTTGGGCCTCTTCGAGCACATGGCGGATAGCTGCGAGCGAGTCGGATTCGTCGAGGATCGTGAAGTTGCGATCGTAGCCCGCGCCGAGCGCGCCGCTTTCCTGGCGCAGAATGCGCGCGCAGGCCGCGTGGAACGTGCTCACCCACGGCATCCGGCCGACGCCGCCGCTCAGCGCGGCGACCCGCTCACGCATCTCGGCCGCCGCCTTGTTGGTGAAGGTCACCGCCAGCATGGATTCGGGCGCGACGTTGCGCGCCGCCATCAGGTGGGCGATACGATAGGTGAGCACGCGGGTCTTGCCCGAGCCGGCGCCGGCCAGAATCAGAATCGGTCCGTCGGGCGCGAGCACCGCGGCGCGTTGCTCAGGATTCAGTTCATCGAGGTTCAGTGATGGCATTGCGGCATGATGCGGGTCGGGGTACTGCGGGCGCACCGGCCACGCGCGCCGGCATTGAGCACGATACCGACTTCGCGCGGCAACGAAAAGTACGCGGCGAATTTTTCACTCGATCGGTGCATACGATTCGATTGCGCGCGGGCCGCCGATCCCCCGATCGCGAATGCAACTTTCGGCCGCGGTGACGATTGATGGCGCGCTACGAGCCCCACGATAAATTTTACCGCAAGGCGCGCGAGCAGGGTCTGCCGTCGCGCGCGGCCTTCAAGCTCGAGGAATTGATCGCGCGCTTTCGCCTGGTGAAGCCCGGTGCGCGCGTGGCCGATCTGGGATGCGCGCCCGGCGGATGGCTCGCGGTGCTGGCCGGCGCCGTCGGTCCGCACGGACGCGTGGTCGGCGTCGATCTGGCCGTGGCGCGTGCGCCGTGGCCCAACGTGATCGCGCTAGCTGGCGATATTCGGGAACCGGCGACCCGCGAGGCGGTCGCCCGCGAACTCGGTGGCGCGGCCGATCTCGTGACCAGCGACCTCTCGCCCAAGCTCACCGGGATCGTCGACCGCGACCACGCGCTCTCGTTCGAACTCTTGATGGTCGCGCTCGACTTCGCCCGCGTGGTGATTCGGCCGGGCGGCACGATGGTGACGAAATTATTCATGGGCGGCGACTTTCCCGAAATCACCGCGGCCTTCGCGCGCGCCTTCGCCAAGGTCGAGGTGGCGCGGACCAAGGCGAGCCGCCCCGGCTCCTCCGAACTCTACCTGGTCGCGCGCGATTTCCGCGGGCCGGCCGCCGGCTGACGCCGCCGCGGCGCCGCGCACGATGGCCATGAAGCGCTTGCGAATCGCAGCCGCGAACCTCGCGCGCGCGATTGTGGCCAGCGCGATTCTCGCGATCGCGGCATGCACGATCGTGGCGTGCACTGGCGGCCATCAAGGCGCGGTGCGCGCCGCCGGCGTGCGCGTCGATCTCACCGGGGTCGACGTCGACCGGCATTCCGGCGCGCACTACCTCGTGCTCGAGGATCTTGCCGGCCACCGCTCGCTGCAAATCGAGATCGATGACGCGGGCGCGCATGCGATCATGCTCGCGCTGCATGGCGTCAAGCCGGTGCGCCCGCTCTCGGCCGACCTGCTGCGCAGCGTGATCCGGCAGACCGGCAACCAGATCGATCGAGTCGAGATCGCCGATCTGCGCGGCGAGATTTACTACGCCCGCATCGATCTTGATCACGGTCGCTACTCGATCGACAGCCGCCCCAGCGACGCGATCGCCCTGGCGCTTGGCGCCGGCGCGCCGATTTACGTCGCCGCGCGCCTGATGCAAACCGACGAGCCTCCCGCGGCTGCGGCGAACCCGCCGTCGGCGCTTGCCACCGCCGACGGCGTTATGGTGCAGGAACTGACCGCCGACCTCGCGATCGCGTTCGGCGTCGGCGCGCACAGCGGCGTGGTCGTCGCGGATTGCGCCGCGGCGGGCGCGCGCGCCGGTCTCAAGCGTGGCGATATCGTTACCGCGGTCGCCGGCCACGCCGTTACGATGCCCAACGATTTCGCGCGCGCGGCACAGGCGGTGACCGCCGATCCGATCGCGCTGCGGATTCTGCGCGACGGGCGCACCGTAGTGATTGCGCTGCCGCTCGAACGTCCGGCGCACGCCGCGAATTAGTCTTTGACAGGGCGCCGCGAGAGGTCGCGCGGCGCGGCTATTTGCGGATCAGCAGGCTGCGGATGAAGCGCGGATCGATCGGCATGGCGGGGTCGAGTTCGGCCAGATCTTCTTCGAGCATGTTGAGGCACGAGTTGATGAAGTCGGCGCTGCGCCGGCCCAAGGCCGCGTCGAGCCGCGCGCCGACGGTGGCGCTGACGCGCTCGCGAAAACGATCGCTAAGGCGCGCCGGCCGCGGCCCCGGCGTCATCATCGCGGCCCGCGCGCGGGCCAGATCGGCCGTAGCGAGCGGCTCGATTGCCAGCCGGCCGTCGATCAGGTCGCGGGCCAACGCGGTCAGCAGAATCTGGCTGAGCCGGATGTCGTAGCCGGCAATCTGTGCGCGAAAGCCCACCGCCGCGACGTCGAGCCTGAGCAGCGCCTTGAACAGGTCGGGAATCACCGCGACCTGCTCGAGCGTCGCGTAGCCCAGATGCAGATCGCGCATCGCGCGGAAATCCCGCGTCGCCACCGAGCCGTCGCGATCGAGTCCGCCGTAAAAGCGCGGCTGGCGCTCGAGGAAGCCGCCAATCGCTTCGCGCAACGGCGAATCGAGATAGGAGATCTCGCGCGCCGGTCCGGGCGTCAGGCCCAGCGCGCGCACGATACCCTCGGTGCGCGTGCGCAAATCGATCGTCAGGCTGACGCCGAGCCGGAACAGCATCTGCAGATGGGTGTCGCGCAGCTCCTCGATCGCGGATTTCAGATCGCCGCTGGCCAGATGCTCGAGGCCGAGATTCAGATAATTATGCGTCATCTCGATCGCGACGCGCACCGCTTCGAGATCGCCGAAATCGACCGACCGCGCGACCAGTACGTGGTTGCTCACCAGCGCCATCTCGCTGCGCAACTGGCGCCGCCCTTGCGCGGCGAAGCCGGCCGTCAGCGCCGCGTTGAAGAGCGAGTTCTCGGACTCGAGCAGCGCGGGCGAGAGCTCCGGCGCGAGCACTTCGCCGTCTTCGACCCCGTCGCGAATCGGCGCCGGATACTGCGCGCAGATCTCGCGGAATTTCGCCGGATCGAGATACGCGAAGACGCTTTGCGCTTCGAAGTAATCGGGAAATCCGCGATCGGCCAGCCGCGCGCCGCGAAACTGATAGGCCTGTTCTTCCAGTTCCGCCTCGACGCCCCAGTAAATTTCGTCCATCAGGCCGGTGAAATAATTATAGTCGCGCTCGAAGATCTCTTCGAGAAATTCGAGAATGTAGGCGTGGATCGCATCATGGCGGATGAACTCGATGAGATAGTTCTCGTCGAACTGCACGAAGCGGTCCGACGGCGCGTCGGGCGAATCCTGCGGATCGGCCAGCCGATGCACCTTGATGTACTCGCGCATCATCAGCGAGACCAGCTCGAGGTCGAGCTCCATCAGCCCGTCGGCCAGCCGTTTGCGGCCGGCCTCGGCCATCGCCTCGATCCATTCGCGCATCCGCCCCAGGTTGGGCCGATCCTTGTCCCAGCAATCGAGATCGAACAGCCATCGGATCTGCTCGGGCACGGCCAGGCCCAACAGGTCGCCGGAGTCGGCGATGCCGATCTCCTTGAGCGTGTAGAAGAGCGTCTCGGGCGCGAACGATTGCACCAGGCGCTCGGCCTCGGGCGCCGACAGGATCAGGTCGCGCTTCTGGCGCGCGGGCAGGCCGTAGAGAAAGTCGAGCTTCTCGTGAAACGGCAGGTTGAGAAATTCCGCTTGGCGCGTGTCGATCATCTGGTCCGTGTCCGGCGACTCGTCCGCTTCCGCAAAATACCCCTCGCGTCCGAACGTGATCAAGGCTGATCGAATAAACCCAACGCCCGCGCGAGTTATTTCGCCGCGCTAAAATTATGCGATCACCCCGCCGTCACGCGCGCGCCATGCTAATCTGGCCGCGGCGAAAATCGATGCGACCTCGATCCAGCACGCTAAGCGCGATTCCCGTCGCGATGACTATCGCCGGCAGCGACCCCGGCGGCGGCGCCGGCCTGCAGGCCGACCTCAAGACCTTCGCCGCGTTCGGCGTGCATGGTTATTCGGTCGTCACCGCGATCATCGCGCAAAGCAGCGCCCGCGTCGTGCGCGTCGCGCCGGTCGCGCCCGCGATGCTCACCGCGCAAATCGAAGTGCTCGCCGCCGAATGCCGTCCCGCCGCAATCAAGACCGGCGCCCTCGCCACCGCCGGCAACGTGCGGGCGGTGGCCGCCGCGATCGCGCTGTTGGGGCTCCCCGCGCCGATCGTCGATCCGGTGATGATCGCGAGCAGCGGCGCGCGGCTGCTCGATCGTGCGGGCGAAGCTCAACTGCGCCTGCGCCTGCTTCCGCTCGCCCGCGTATGCACGCCCAATCTGCCCGAGGCCGAACGGCTGAGCGGGCTAGCGATCGATTCGCCGGCGGCGATGCGTGCGGCGGCGCGGGCGATTTGCGCCCTGGGTGCGCGCGCGGTCGTGATCAAGGGCGGCCATGAGATCGCAGGGCGGCGTGGCGCACCGTCGGCGCGCGTGATCGACCTGCTTTACGATGGACGCGACTTCATCGAGATGACCGCCGCGCGGATTCCCGGTGGCGGCGCGCACGGCACCGGATGCGCCTTTGCGGCGGCGATCGCCGCGATGCTCGCGTGCGGCGCCGATCTCGAAGCGGCGGTGCGCGCGGCCAAGGCCTTCGTCACCCGCGCGCTGCGCCGCAGTTACCTGCTCGGGCCGCGCGGCAGGCCAATTCTCGGCCATCTGCCGCGCCGCTGAAACCGTGCGCGATGCGCAAAACCGCGCGCGACGTCCGAAGACGCGCGACGAACACTCACGCGACCTGCGCCACGATCGCCGGCCCTTAGGGAAGCGCTGCACAAGCCCACTGTGTCATTTTGAGAGCAGCGAAAAATCCCGGGATTCTTCACGTCGCAGACGCCGTTCAGAATGACGGCCTGACTTGTGCGCAGGTTCCTTAGCGCAACAACTCTTGCAGAGCGGTGGTGAAGTTATGGCTGCATTGCGCGCCGCCGCCGAGCTTGATCAACGCATAGCGTTCGTCAGCGTCGAGCCGATCCCATTGCGCCTGGCCGACCGCGACGCCCGCCGCGCGAGCATTCTCGACCAATTGAGCCGGTGGCGCGTTGGGCGGTTCGGCGGCGCTCCGCACCTCGTTGGGCAGTGGTTTGGCCGTTCCCGGACCGCGCGCCCGGATCGCCTCGTCGAGAAAAATCCGCATCGCGTCGCATTCTTCGGCCGCCGCCGTCGGCAGATGACAGACCGCCAGCCGCTCGCCATGGCCGAGCGCCTGCCATTGTTCGAGGCTGATCTTGAGGCCCACGCGATCGAGTTTGCGCCGCACCGCCATCGGCACGCAGGCAAGCTGGTGATGGATCTCATCTTCGAAATTGAAATGGCGAATCATCATGCACCCTCTCGGCGTCGTCTCCTGGCGCCGTATATAGCTTAGCATCCCGCCGGCCGCTCGCCTCTTGACGCAACCGGTTGTTTCGATGACGCTCGGATTAATGCGCGAAGCGCGCGGAGCCGGCCGCCGGCCGGGAATTTTGCCTCGCGGGCGCGCGCGATCAGCGCGGTTTGGGAACTCTCGATGGCGATCGATCAGACATGGGACGAGCGCGCGGTGCGCGCCATAGTCGACGGGCTCAAAGATGAGCCGGGCGCGCTGATGCCGATTCTGCGGCGGATTCAGGATGACCTCGGCTGGGTGCCTCCGGCCAGCGTTGCGCTGATTGCGAAGGCGCTCAATCTCTCGCGCGCCGAGGTCCACGGCGTGGTCAGCTTCTACCATGACTTCCGCCACGCGCCGCCCGGCCGCAACGTGGTCCGCGTATGCCGCGCCGAATCGTGCCAGGCGCTCGGCGCCAACGCGCTCGTCGATCACATCAGCAGGCACTTGCGCGTCGAACTGGGCGCGACCAGCGCCGACGGCGCGGTCACGCTCGAGGCGGTCTACTGTCTGGGCAATTGCGCGCGCTCGCCGGCAGTCGTCATCAACGGCCGGATCATCGGATGCGTGACGCCGGCGCGCTTTGACGAAGCCGTAACGGAAGGCTGGGTGGATCGATGAGCGCGGCGACGATTTACGTGCCGGGCGATTCGGGCGCGCTCTCGATGGGCGCCGAGGCGGTCGCGGCAGCGATCGCGCGCGAAGCTCGCCGTCGCGGCCTCGACCTGCGCATCGTGCGCAACGGCTCGCGCGGCCTCTACTGGCTCGAACCGCTGGTCGAAGTTGCCACGGCGCGCGGCCGCGTCGCTTACGGGCCGGTGGCGGCGGCCGACGTGCCGTCGCTCTTCGCGGCGGAGTTCCTTACGGGCGGCGATCATCCGCTGGCGCTCGGCCCGACCGAAGAGATCGACTACCTCAAGCGCCAACAGCGGCTGACCTTCGCCCGCGTCGGGATCGTCGATCCGCGCTCGCTCGACGACTATCTCGCGCATGGCGGCTATCGCGGATTGGGACGCGCGATCGAGCTCGGCGGCGGCCAGATCGTCGAGGCGATTACGGCGTCAAATCTGCGCGGGCGCGGCGGCGCGGCCTTTCCCGCCGGCATCAAGTGGAAGACCACGCTCGACCAGCCGGCGACGCCGAAATATGTCGTCTGCAACGCCGACGAAGGCGACTCCGGCACCTTCTCCGACCGCATGATCATGGAGGGCGATCCGTTCGTCCTGATCGAGGGGATGACAATCGCGGCGCTCGCCGTCGGCGCGGCCTCGGGTTACATCTACCTGCGCTCCGAATATCCCGACGCGCTGGGCGCGCTCAACCACGCGATCGGCGCGGCGCGCGCGCGCCGCTACCTCGGCGCGTCGGTATGCGGTAGCGGCCGGCCGTTCGATATCACCGTGCGCGTCGGCGCCGGAGCCTATATCTGCGGTGAAGAGACCGCGATGCTCGAGAGTCTCGAGGGGCGCCGCGGGATGATTCGCTTCAAGCCGCCGCTGCCCGCGATCGCGGGCCTGTTCGGCCATCCCACCGTGGTCAACAACGTGATCACGCTGGCCTCGGTCCCGGTAATTCTTGACCGCGGCGCAAAATTCTACAACGAGTACGGCCTCGGCCGCTCGCGCGGCACGCTTCCGCTCCAGTTGGCCGGCAACGTCAAGCGCCCCGGCCTGGTCGAGATCGCCTTTGGCCTGACGCTGCGCGAATTGATCGAAGATTACGGCGGCGGCACGGCGAGCGGCCGTCCGCTGCGTGCGGTGCAGGTCGGCGGCCCGCTCGGCGCGTACTTTCCCGGCGCGATGCTCGATCTGGCGATCGATTACGAGGCTCTCGCCGGCGCCGGCGGACTGCTCGGTCATGGCGGCGTGGTGGTCTTCGACGACACCGTCGATCTGGCGCGGATGGCGCGCTATGCGATGGAGTTCTGCGCGCTGGAATCGTGCGGCAAGTGCACGCCGTGCCGAATCGGCTCGACCCGCGGCGTCGAAGTGATCGACCGCATCATCGCGGGCCGCGATCGCGGGGCCAACGCCGCGCTGCTGCGCGATTTATGCGATACGATGGCGGCCGGGTCGCTCTGCGCGCTCGGCGGTCTGACTCCTTTGCCGGTGCTCAGCGCCCTCAAACACTTTCCGCGCGACTTCGGCCTTGAAAGTGAGCCGGCGGACGCCGCCGCGCGGAGTTAGCGATGCGCGTACAATTCAGGATCGGAGAAACGCCGTGTTAGCGATTGACGATCATGATCTCGGCACGCCGGAGCGCAAATCCGGCGCCAATTCCGGCGCGATGGTTACGCTCGAAATCGACGGGCGCGGCGTGACCGTCGCGCCCGGCACCTCGGTGATGCGCGCCGCCGCGCTGGCCGGCGCCGCTATTCCAAAATTGTGCGCGACCGATTCGCTCGAGCCGTTCGGCTCGTGCCGCCTGTGCCTGATCGAAATCGACGGGCGCAAGGGCTTTCCCGCCTCCTGCACCACGCCCGCCGAAGCCGGCATGAAGATTCGCACGCGGAGCGAGCGGCTAACCCATTTGCGCCGCAATGTAATGGAACTCTACATGTCGGACCATCCGCTCGACCCTTTCGAATGCAAGGCGGGCGGGCGCTGCGAGCTGCATGAGATGGCGAAGGTGGTGGGCCTGACGCAGGTCCGCTACGCCGCCGGCGGCCGCACCCATCATGATCTGCCGGCCGACGCGAGCAATCCCTATTTTACCTTTGACCCCGCGCGCTGCATCGTATGTTCGCGCTGCGTGCGCGCGTGCGACGACGTGCAGGGGACTTTCGCGCTGACTATCGAGGGCCGCGGCTTCGACTCGCAGATGACCGCCGGCCAGCATGAGCGTTACATCGACTCCGAATGCGTCTCGTGCGGGGCTTGCGTGCAGGCCTGCCCGACCGACGCGCTGATGGAAAAGACCGTGCTCGCGGCCGGCCAGGCCGACCGCGCCGTCGTCACCACTTGCGGCTATTGCGGCGTGGGCTGCTCGTTCAAGGCCGAGTTGCGCGGCGACGAGGTCGTGCGCATGGTGCCGAACAAGGACGGCCTGCCCAACCACGGCCATTCGTGCGTTAAAGGACGCTTCGCGTGGGGCTACGCGATCCATCCTGATCGCGTGCGCCGGCCGATGATCCGCAAAACGATCAGCGACCCGTGGCGCGAAGTCGGCTGGGATGAGGCGCTCGGCTACGCCGCCTCCGAGCTCAAGCGGGTGCAGGCGAAATACGGCCGCGGCGCGCTCGGCGGTATCACGTCGTCGCGCTGCACCAACGAGGAAGCCTACCTGGTGCAGAAGCTGGTGCGCGCGGCCTTCGGCAACAACAACGTCGATACCTGCGCCCGCGTATGCCATTCGCCGACCGGCTACGGGCTCAAGACCGCCTTCGGCACGCCGGCCGGCACGCAGGATTTCGACTCCGTGCTCGAGGCCGACGTGATCCTGGTGATCGGCGCGAATCCGACCGAGGGGCATCCGGTGTTCGCTTCGATCATGAAGCGCCGCTTGCGCAACGGGGCGCGGCTGATCGTCGCCGATCCGCGCGCGATCGATCTGGTGCGGATGCCGCACGTGGCGGCCGACTACTTTCTGCAGCTCACGCCGGGCACCAACGTCGCGCTGTTCAACGCGCTCGCGCACGTGATCGTGACCGAGGGACTGGCCGACGAAAAATTTATCGCCGCGCGCTGCGACCCGCGCGAATTCGGCATCTGGCGCAAGTTTATCGTCGAGCCGCGCAACTCGCCCGAAGCGGCGGAGCAGGTCACCGGCGTTGCGGCGGAAAAAATTCGCGGCGCGGCGCGCCTGTATGCGCGCGGCCCGAACTCGGCAATCTATTACGGCCTCGGCGTCACCGAGCACAGCCAGGGCAGCACGGCGGTGCTCGCGATGGCGAACCTGGCGATGGTCACCGGGAATCTCGGCCGCCCGGGCGTCGGCGTCAATCCGTTGCGCGGGCAGAACAACGTGCAGGGCTCCAACGACGTCGGATCGTTTCCGCATGAGCTGACCGGCTATCGCCACGTCTCCGATCCGGTCCTGCGCGCCGAGTTTGAGCACGAATGGGGCGTGACGCTCGATCCCGAGCCCGGCCTGCGCATCCCCAACATGTTCGACGCGGCGCTCGACGGCAGCTTCATGGGGATCTACATCGAGGGCGAGGATATCGCGCAGTCCGATCCGAACTCGCAGCACGTTGCGGCGGCGCTTGGCGCGATGGAGATCGTGATCGTCCACGATATCTTCCTCAATGAGACGGCGAAGTACGCTCACGTCTTTCTGCCCGGCTCGTCGTTTCTCGAGAAAAACGGCACCTTCACCAACGCCGAGCGGCGAATCTCGCCGGTGCGCAAGGTGATGGCGCCGCTTGCCGGCAAGGAGGATTGGGAGGTGACCTGCGCGCTCTCCAACGCGCTCGGCTACCCGATGAACTATGCTCATCCGTCGGCGATCATGGACGAGATCGCGCGGCTCACGCCGACTTTCGCCGGCGTCAGCTACGCCAAGCTCGACCGGCTGGGGAGTATCCAATGGCCCTGCAACGACGCCGCGCCCGAAGGCACGGCGGTCATGCACACCGGCCAGTTCGTGCGCGGCAAGGGGCGCTTCATGCTCTCGGAGTACGTCGCGACCGATGAGCGCACCAGCGCGCGCTATCCGTTGATTCTCACCACCGGACGGATCCTGTCGCAGTACAACGTCGGCACGCAGACCCGCCGCACGCGCAACGTCGTCTGGCACGCCGAGGATCGCCTCGAGATTCATCCGCATGACGCCGAACAGCGCGGCCTGCGCGACGGCGACTGGGTCGAAGTGGCGAGCCGCGCCGGCGCGATCGCGCTGCGTGCGACGATCACCGAGCGGGTCGCGCCGGGCGTGGTCTACACCACGTTCCATTATCCGGAGTCGGGCGCGAACGTTGTGACCACGGAAAATTCTGATTGGGCGACCAACTGCCCCGAGTACAAGGTCACGGCGGTGCAGGTGATGCCCACGACGCGCCGCCCCGAGCGTCTCCCGCCGGACCGCGTGATCGCGGCGGCAAATCCGGGCGGCGGCCGCTAACGCGCAGGTTGCCACGGCGCCGCGTCGGTTTCACGCACGATGGAGATTCATCATCTGGTCAAGATGGCCAACGAGATCGGCGGCTACTTCGCGGCGATGCCCGACCATGAAGAGGCGGTCAGCGCGATCGTGCAGCATCTGCGGAACTTCTGGGAGCCGCGGATGCGCCGCGAGTTGATCGCGTATGCGCGCCAGGACGAAGGCGATTTGAAAGCGATCGTGCGCGAGGCGGTGTTGCGGCTCGAGGCGCCGGCGGCGAATTCGGATTGACGATGCTGCGCGGGGCGATTTCGGGCTTTGGCGAAGTGGCGGCCCAGGCTCATATTGCGGGATGGCGCACGCGGCCGGGCGTCGCGATCGTCGCGATTCACGATCCGGCCTCCGCACGGCGCCATCAGGCGATCAATCTGCTCAAGAACGTTCGCGTCTACGACGACCTCGATCTGATGCTCGACGGCGAGGCGCTCGACTTCGTCGATATCGCGAGTCCTCCCGCCTTCCATACCGCGTCGGTGCGCAAGGCGCTCGCGGCCGGCGCCCATGTGCTGGTCGAAAAGCCGGCCTGTTTCAGCTCCGCCGAACTCGACGGGCTGGCCGCGCTGGCGGCCGCGCGCGCGCGCGTCCTGATGTGCGTGCATAACTGGAAGTACGCGCCGGCCTATCGCCGGGCGCACGAACTGATCGCGGCGGGACGGCTCGGCGATCTGCGCCATGTGTCGCTCACGCGACTGCGCCGCGGACCGGCGGGCGCAGGTGGCAGCGCGGTTGGCGGCGAGCGCTGGCGGCTCGATCCGAAGACCGGCGGCGGTATCCTGATCGATCACGGATGGCACGTCTTCTACCTCATGCAATGGCTGATGGGCGGTGATGCGCCGGCGCGCGTCGCGGCCCACCTGGGACGGCCCGACGGTTCCCGCCTGGACGATTTGGCCGACCTGCGCATTGAGTTTCCGCGCGGACGGATCGCGGCGGCGCATCTTTCGTGGCGGAGCCCCGTCCGGCGCACCTCGGCGATGATTTACGGCGCGGAGGCGATGCTCGAAATCGAAGGCGACAGGATTGCGCTGACCGACCGGTCTGGAGCGAGCGAGGATCTCTCCGTGAGCGACCTGCCCGACGACTCGTATCATGCGGCGTGGTTCGCCGGGATGGCGGCCGACTTCGAGCGCGCAATCGACGCGGGATGTGACGGGTCGATCGTGGGCGAGAATCGCGCCGAGGTCCGCGCCGCGGTGGCGCTGACCGAGGGGTCCATGCGCTCGGCGGAAGCTGCCGGCGCGCGCGTTCCAATCACGCTGCAATCCGCTATCAGTCGCGCTATTTAGCGGCTCGCGGTATCCGCTCGGCGCGATCGCGATTGTGCGGCCGCAGGCGAGCTGTCCACACCCCTATTGACTTTAGAGTTGGCCGGGTTACGATGCCTATTGACCGCTAGGTTAGGGCAAGCTGGGGCGTGGCGATCGCCATCGTGGGGATGAGCGATCGGCTGGGCTCAGGGCGCGGCGTCTCCTGAGAGACACGCCAGATCAAGTACCCCGGTGCTGGCCAAAGGATTAATCGAGCGGCCGTTTTTTAATGCCAGCCGACATCAAGACGACTACCGCTGATGCGCGCATCACCGCCGCCGAACCGCGCGCGAGTTCCCCCGAGTTGCGGGCGCAAGACTCGCGCGACGAAATCCTGAAGGCGGCGACTGGGCTTTTTGCCAATCGCGGGTTCCACGAGACCTCTATGTCGGAAGTCGCCAAAGCCGCCAGCGTGAGCAAGGCGCTGATTTTCTGGCACTTCAAGACCAAGGAAGATCTGTTCATGGCGGTATTGAGCGGGCTGCTCGAGCCGTATTTCATCGATTTTACCGAAGAGGCGGGGGCGCTGGACGAAAAGGCGCAGATAATCCGCCTGATCGAGCTGTACCTGCTCTTCGTGCGCGACAATGCGGGTTCGATTCGGTTTTTCGTCGCGCAATTGCTCCATGATGAACGGCCGTCGGACGGATTGGCCAACCAGGTGATGCAGCTTTACGACGGCTATCGCACGCTGCTCGTCGATCTGATTGGACGGGCACAAAATAACTTCGTTTGTATCCGGGATTTTCCGCCGCAGGCGGTCGCCAGCATGCTGCTCGCGACGCTCAACGGACTGTTAATCGGCTTTCTATTTGCCGCCGATCAAGCGGTGCAGGTCGAGAGTGCCGTCAGCATGATCCGGCAGTGGCTTTTTCACGACGGACCGCAGGTCGGCTTGCCGCCCTCGTTGTAAACACATTTATCGGGCTGGCCGGCTGCGCCGCGTTCGCGCTGACTGGCAGGAGATCGAAATCAGATGCGCGTGCCTTTTAAACAGATGCTCGACCTGGGTCGCTACATGAGCCGTAAGAAGCGCGCGGGAGAAAAATATTTCCCGCTGGTGCTGATGCTTGAACCGCTGCACGCCTGCAATCTGGCCTGTATCGGATGCGGCCGGATAGTCGAGTACAAGGACACCATCCGCGACCAGATGCCGCTCGAAGACGCGGTCGGTGCGGCCTCCGAAGCCGACGCGCCGATCGTCTCGATCTGCGGTGGCGAACCGCTGATGTACAAGCATATCGTGCCGCTGACCAAGCGGCTGATCGAAGAGCAAAAGCGCCACGTGATGATCTGCACCAACGCAATTCTGATCGAGCGCTTTATCAAACAGGTCGCGGCGAGCCCGTATCTGAGCTTCAATCTGCATATCGACGGGATGCGCGAGACCAACGATCGGATCCTGGCGCGCGACGGCCATTTCGACACCGTCGTGCGGATGATCAAGCTGCTCAAGGAAAAAGGCTATCGCGTGCAGACCAACTCGACGGTGTTCCGCGAGACCGACGCGGAAGAGGTCGAGGAGCTGATCAAGTTTCTGGGCGGCCTGGGGGTCGACGGGATGCTGGTGACGCCGGGGTACCATTACCAGGTGCTGACCAACGACGATCTCTATCTGACCAAGGAAGAGATGCCGCTCAAGTTCCAGCGCGTGCGCAAGCTGGCCGACGATTACAAGATTATCAACACGCCGATTTACCTCGACTACCTGGTCGGCGAGCGCGACCTGCTGTGCAGTCCGTGGACCACCGTGACGCGCAATCCGCGCGGCTGGAAGGGGCCCTGCTACCTGATCACCAACGGCCACTACAAGAGTTTCGCCGAACTCCATCAGGCGACCGATTGGGAATATTACCGCACCAAGCAGGACGTGCGGTGCCGCGACTGCAAGCTCCATTCGGGCTTCGAGGGCACGGTGGCGATGGACTTCGGCAAGAATCTGAAGGACTCGTGGCGGATGGTGCGGCATTACGTGGCGTGATGCCTCGGGTGGCATGATCGGCGGCGCGCGCCAATTCTGATCCGGGCGGAGAGCGCCGGTGCGAGGCGAAGACTCACCGCGTCGCGCGCGAGGGCCTCGCGCTTATCTGACGGCGGCGCGCGTGCGGCGATAGCAGCGGCGCGGTCGCGCAGACGCCCGGGCGGCGATGATCACGGCGCGCGCGGTTTGGGCGTTCGCCGTCTAACGATTCATCGCGATTGTTCTTGCAGTTCGAATTGGGAAAGCAGCCGATGCGGGACGTCAAACCCATTGAAGCGATCACGGCCGTCGCAATGACCGGCGGGTCCGCCGATCGCGAATTCAATCTCGAGCGTTACCTGCGGCAACGGGCCACATTGGTCGAGCAGGCACTGGCGGCTCGGGTGGCGGATGCGCATGGGCCGGCGAGCCGCCTGCTCGAGGCGATGCGCTACAGCCTGCTGGCCGGCGGCAAGCGCCTGCGTCCGATCCTGGCGCTCGCGGCGTGCGAAGCGGTCGGTGGCGCGATCGACGCGGCGATGGGCTTCGCCTGCGCGATCGAAATGATTCACACCTACTCGCTGGTGCATGACGATCTGCCATGCATGGACGACGACGATCTGCGCCGGGGCCGTCCGACCAACCATAAGGTGTACGGCGAGGCGATCGCGACGTTGGCCGGCGACGGCCTGCTGACCGACGCCTTCAAGGTGCTCGCGCAAGCGGCGGCGCAAAGCGGCCCGGCGCGAATTGCACCCGAGGCGCTGCTCGACACGATCGCGGAGCTGGCCGAAGGCGCGGGCTCGGCCGGGATGGTCGGCGGACAGGTGATCGATCTCCTGGGCGAAGGCCGCGACCTGCGTTTGGCGGAGCTCGAAGAGCTGCATCGCCGCAAAACCGGTGCGCTGTTCGTTGCCGCGGTCCGTGGTGGCGCGCGCCTGGGCGGCGGGTCGCCTGAAGAATTGACGGCGCTGGGCGCTTACGGCGCGGCGCTGGGCCTGGCCTTCCAGGTGATCGACGACCTGCTCGACGTCGAGTCGTCGGCGGAGGATCTGGGCAAGCGCACCAACAAGGACCAGGCGCGCGGCAAGGCGACCTATCCGGCGCTGCTCGGGGTCGAGCGTTCGCGCGATCTGGCGCGCGAGCTGGTCGGCAAGGCCGAGCGGGCACTGGCAGCCTTCGACGATCGCGCGGCGCCGCTTCGGCTGCTCGCGGCGTATGCGGTGGAGCGCAAGCTGTGAGCGCCGAACGAATCACGAACGCGGAGGCTGCGTCGCGCGCGCCGCACGCCGCCAGCGCAGCGCCGCATTCGCACGATCGCGCGTCGGCGCCGCCGCGCCAGGCGATGCTGGTCGAGCCGGGGCGCCTCGAGTTGCGCGAATTCATCCCGCCGCATCCGGGGCCGGGCGCGATCCTGCTCGAAATCAAGTGCGCGCTGAGTTGCGGGACCGATCTGAAGACCTATCGCCGGGGGCATCCGATGTGGAAGCTGCCGGCGCCCTTTGGCCACGAGTTCTCGGGTGTGGTGGCGGAGATTGGCGCGGGGGTCGAGCAGTTCCGGGTGGGCGACGAGCTGATGGCGGCGCCGACCGCGCCGTGCGGCGCCTGCTTCTATTGCGATCGCGGGCAGGAGAATCTCTGCGCGCAGGCGATGGATCTGATGGTGATGGGCGCGTACGCCGATTACATTTTGATCCCGCCGCACGTGGTCGCGCGCAACACTTTTCACAAGCCGGCTGCGCTACCGTTTGAAGAGGCGGCGCTGCTCGAGCCGCTGGCCTGCGTGGTCCATGCGCAGGCGCTGGCGCGGGCGGAGAAATCCGAGACCGTGCTGATTGTCGGCGCAGGTCCATTTGGCTTGCTGCAGATGCTCGCGCTCAGGGCCGCGGGCGTGCGCGAAGTGGTCGTCGCGGGACGCGGCGCGAGCCGCCTGGGCTGGGCCGGCGAACTCGGCGCCGACCGCGTGATCGACGTTGCGCAAGCCGACGCGGCGGGCGCGGTGGCGGCGCTCAATGGCGGCCACGGACCCGACCTGGTGATCGAATGCACCGGGCAGGTGGACGGCTGGCAGGAGGCCTTTGCGCGCGTGCGGCGCGGCGGGCGGGTGGTGTTCTTCGGCGGATGCGCGGTGGGCACGGCGCTCAGCGTTGATACACGGCGGATGCATTACGATAACCTGACCCTGCTGGCGCCGTTTCATTTCCGGCCGCGTGACGTGCGCGAGGCTTACGACTTGTTGTGCGGCGGCGTGCTCGGCGCGGGGCGGATTATCAACGCGCGCCGGCGGCTCAGCGAATTAGCCGACGTCTTTGCATTGCTCGAAGGGAGTGCCGTGCTCAAGTGCGCGGTAATCCCGTGAGGCGTCGCGAGCGCGCCCGAATGGACGCGTCGGGCATGGCCGCGCTGGGTTGCGGAGTAGTTGAGGAGTAACGGACGGATTTGTGCTTATGGACCAACCTGCACCGATGACAACTGAGGGCTCGCCGGCGATCAGCGTGGCGCCCGCGCGCGACGAATTTGCCGCGCGGCTCGATTTCACGATCGCCGAAGCCCAGCGTGCGCTGCTCCAGCAGCAGCATCCCGAGGGCTACTGGCAGGCCGCGCTTGAAGCCAACGCCGAGATGAACGCCGAGGCGATCATTTTTCACCGCTTCATGGAGGCCGAACTCGACGCGCCGACCGAAGCCAAGCTCAAGAAGCTGCTGATCGATACCCAGCAGGGCGACGGCGGGTGGACGCTGTTTCCGGGTGGCGAGGGCCATCTGTCGACCACCATCGAAGCCTACTTCGCGCTTAAGCTGACGGGGATGCGCGCGGGCGACGAGCCGATGATGCAGGCGCGGCGCTGGATCCTGGCGCGCGGCGGAATCGTTAACGCGGGCACGCTCGCGCGGGTCTATCTGGCCACGATGAACCAGGTGGCGTGGGATGCAGCGCCGTCGCTGCCGGTTGAGATCGGGCTGCTGCCGAACTGGTTCCCGGTCAACATGTACGAGCTGTCGTCGTGGG
>Ga0307372_10003378_pt1 | contig 25513 bp, 26 predicted proteins | sample OX1MG_FD_202533 | JGI IMG/M metagenome (GOLD analysis project Ga0307372, IMG submission 202533) | Soil microbial communities from Risofladan, Vaasa, Finland - OX-1 | ecosystem: Environmental > Terrestrial > Soil > Coastal area > Acid sulfate soil | place: Finland: Risofladan, Vaasa | collected...
ATCGACCAGGACACCAAGACCGACGACCTGAGCGAGACCCAGGTGGTGCGCTTGCGTGACATCATCGCCAAGGAACTCCCGGGGCGGGTCGAGGGTGATCTCCGCCGCCAGGTGGCCCTCAACATCAAGCGCCTGATGGAGATCGGGACGTACCGAGGCTTGCGGCACCGGCGCGGACTTCCGGTACGGGGCCAGCGGACCCGGACCAACGCCAGGTCACGGCGGGGACCCCGCAAGACCGTGGGCGTACGGCGGAAGAAGGGCAAGTGATCACGAGCCTGACGGCAGCGTCGGTACTGGATTGGTCGAGGAGCTGATTTGGCGAAGAAAAAGAAGGTGGTTCGGACCCGGCGCCGCGAGCGCAAGAACATCGCGGTCGGCCGCGCCCACGTTTTCAGCACCTTCAACAACACCATCGTGACCTTGACCGACCCCACCGGCAACGTCATCGCCTGGGGCAGTGCCGGCTCTTCCGGCTTCAAAGGCTCGCGCAAGAGCACGCCATTCGCCGCCCAGGTGACCGCGGAGGCCGCCGCCAAGCGAGCGATGGAGCACGGCCTCAAGGCGATCGAGGTGCTGGTGAAAGGCCCGGGCGCCGGCCGCGAGGCGGCGATCCGCTCCCTGCAGGCGGCTGGTCTGGAGGTGACGTCGATCACCGATGTCACCCCGGTTCCTCACAACGGTTGCCGCCCGCCCAAGCGGCGCCGGGTCTGAGGAGGTAAGGCATGGCCAATCCGCATTCTCCCGTCTGCCGGCTCTGCCGGCGCGAGGGCGTCAAGCTCTTTCTCAAGGGCGACAAGTGCCTGGGTGAGCGCTGCACCTTCACCAAGCGCAACGCCACCCCGCCGGGTATGCACGGTCTATCGCGACGGCGCCGGATCAGTGACTACGGGATCCAGCTGCGGGCCAAGCAGCGGGGGCGGCGCATCTTCGGAGTTCTCGAGACCCAGTTCCACAATTACTTCGACGCCGCGGCGGCCCGCAAGGGCGTGACCGGCACCGTTCTCCTGCAGATGCTGGAGCGGCGCTTGGACAACGTCGTCTACCGGGCCGGATTCGCGTCGTCGCGGAAGGAGGCACGTCAGCTCGTCTCCCACCGCCACTTCCAGGTCGACGGCAGGATGGTCAACATCCCAGCCTTCCAGGTGAAGCCAGGTCAGGTGATCACGGTGCGCCCGCGCAGCCGCGACCTGGCTCCCATTAATCGCTCGCTGGAGTCCCGGGGAGGCCAAACTCTTCCCGGCTGGATGACCCTCTACCCCGATGAGCGCCGGGTGGACGTCACCCGGCTGCCGGAACGGCCGGAGATGGACACCAGCATCGACGAGCAACTGATCGTCGAGTGGTACTCCCGCTAGACCAGGCGCTTCGGCCAGCTACCCACGAGGACATTGCTACTTATGCCAGAGACTGCGATTCAGCCGACGGTCCACGAGGTGGACGCTTCCAAGGACCACGGGCGCTTTGAGATCGAGCCGCTAGAAGCCGGCTACGGAACTACCCTGGGCAACTCCCTACGCCGGGTGCTGCTCTCGTCGCTCACCGGGGCCGCTGTGACGGCGGTCTCCATTGACGGTGTGGCTCATGAGTTCTCCAGCATCAAGTACGTCAAGGAGGACGTGGGCGAGATTCTGCTCAACATCAAGCAGCTGAGCCTCACCTGTCACAACCCCGAAGGGGCGCGTCTGACCCTTGACGTCCAGGGTGGGCGGCGGGTGACGGCCGCCGATATCAGCGCCAACTCAGACGTGGAGATAGCCAATCCCGAACTCTACCTGTGTACTCTGGACGGAGCGCATGCCAAGTTGCGGATGGACTTGACCGTGGAGATTGGCAAGGGGTACTCGCCTGCCGAGCGCAACAAGAAGGAAGGCCAGCCGATCGGGGTGATCCCGGTCGACGCCATCTTCACCCCAGTGGTAAAGGCCAACTTCCTGGTCGAGAAGACGCGTGTCGGACAGGATACCGACTGGGAGAAGTTGATCCTTGAGATCTGGAGCAACGGCACCATTCCCCCGGTCGAGGCGGTGAGCCGCGCCGCTGAGTACTACACCCGCCACCTCAGTCTCTTCACCACCTTCGGCGAGAGCCTGACCGAGTCGGCGCTGGGAGCGGTCGTGGGGACTGACCTCAAGAGCCGGCTCGCCGACGTCGCGGTGGACGAGTTGGAGCTCAGCGTGCGGGCCCTCAACTGCCTCAAGGCCAACGACATCACCAGGCTGGGCGAGTTGCTGGCCATGCGGGTCGAGGAGCTCTTGGCCCTGCGCAACTTCGGGGCCAAGTCGCTGGACGAGATCAAGCAGAAGTTGGTGGCCCGCGGCTTCGTCGGCGAGGACGAGGTCGACGACCTCTTCCAGAAGGGAGACCGCTAGGCGGATGCGTCACCTCAAGGCGGGTCGGAAGCTGGGGCGCACGTCAGCGCATCGGATTGCGCTGACGCGCAACCTCGCCACCGCCTTGTTCGAGCACGGTCGGATCGAAACCACCGAGGCCAAGGCCAAGGAGATCCGGCGTTGGGTCGAGCGCGTGGTCACGGTGGCCAAGACCGACGATCTGGCGGCACGGCGACGGGTGGCTCGAGTGGTGTCCCGTGAGGACGTGGCGGTAAAGCTGTTCACCCAGTACGCGGATCGCTACCGGGACCGTCCCGGAGGCTACACCAGGATCATCCGCCGGGGACCGCGCCAGGGCGACGGGGCTCCGGTGGTGATCATGGAGATGGTGGAATAGTGCTCAGCACCTACCGCATGGTTCTTGCCTACGACGGCAGCCGTTACCACGGCTGGCAGGCCCAGCCCCAGGTGAGGACGGTGCAAGGCGAGCTCAGCAAGGCTCTGGCTTCACTGACCGATGAGCGACCGCTGCTCACCGCGGCTGGTCGCACCGACGCCGGCGCCCACGCCCACGGGCAGGTGGTGGCCTTCGGCCTCAGCTCGGAGTGGGCGCCCCAGGTGCTGGTGAGTGGCTGCAACGCGCTCCTGCCCCAGGACATCGGTGTTCTGACAACCGATCTGGTTGCCTCCGACTTTCATCCTCGTTTCGGAGCCTGGCGGCGGACCTATCGGTATCTGGTCCATGACCGGGCGAGTGCCGACCCGGTGGGGCGCCAGTACCAGTGGCGCATCCCACAAGCGTTGGAGTTGGCGCCCATGCGAACTGCCGCGAGGCTGTACTTGGGAAGGCACGATTTCATGGCCTTCGGCCGCAGCCCCGCTTCGGGAGGTTCGACCGTTCGGACGGTTGATCGAGCCGAGCTGGAGCGGCGAGGGGCTTCGATCCAACTGGAGATCCGTGCCGATGCGTTCCTCAAGGGAATGATGCGCAACTTCGTCGGCGCCCTGGTAGCGGTGGGCAGCGGCCGCTGTGCCGCCTCCGATGTCAGGCACGCCCTGGCCGATCCCCAGAACGCCAAGCGCCCCTGGGTGATGGCACCCGCCCACGGCTTGCACCAGTGGCGGGTCGAGTACCGGGTTCCGGTGGGGGAGCAGGCGGCATGAGCTCAGTCGCCCAGCGCAGCTTTGTAGCGGTTGAGAAGCCGGGCGAGGAAGAGTGGCTTCTGGTCGACGCTCGGGGCCAGACCTTAGGTCGACTGGCCGTGAATCTGGCCCGGGTGCTCAGAGGCAAGCATCGCCCCACCTACACTCCCCACGCTCTTTGTGGCGATCAGGTGATTGTCATCAATGCCTCTGAGATCGTGGTCACCGGAGCCAAGCGGACCGATAAGATCTACGACCGCTATAGCGGGTATCCGGGAGGCCGGCGCGAGCGCACCTACCAGGAATTGGTTGATCGAGACCCGACCGCGCCTCTCCGCGAGGCGGTGCGGGGCATGCTGCAGCACAATAACCTCGGCGACCGGCAGTTGCGAAGGCTCAAGATTTATCCAGGAAGCGAACATCCGCACAGTGCCCAGCAGCCGACCGCGATCACATTCGGCGACCACGGAGAGGTAGAGAAACCTTGATCAACCAGGACCAGACCCGATATTCGTACGGCACTGGTCGTCGCAAGACGGCGGTCGCCCGGGTGCGGATTTATCCCGGCGATGGCACTGCCGTCATCAACGACCGGGAGCCGCTCCGCCACTTCGGGCGGCGAGAACTGGAACAGGCGGCTCTCCGGCCTCTTCAGATCTCGGGGATGGCCGATCGGTTCCGGGTATCGGTCAAGGTGGTCGGCGGCGGCGTATCCGGGCAGGCGGGGGCGGTCGCGCACGGTCTGGCACGGGCCCTGTGCGCCTGGGACCCAGAGTTGCGCGGCCCGCTCAAGGCGGCTGGGTTGATGACTCGCGATCCCCGGATGAAGGAGCGCAAGAAGCCCGGTCTGAAGCGAGCCCGCAAGGCTCCCCAGTACACGAAGCGCTGAAACTACCCTTACACACACCCGTTCCAAATACATTCCCGCCGTTCCGGCGGGAGCCGAGTTCCTCCTTGGGGTGAAGTGGGCCAAGACCTGCGTGGACGCGATTTCCTGGCGGTATCTGATCTCAGCCGAGATGAACTCAGCGGCCTGCTTGATTCCGCATCTGAACTGAAGCGGGGAGCGGAGCCTGGCACGCCTCTGGCCCGCAACTCGCTGGCCCTGATCTTTCTGCGCCCCAGCAATCGCACCAGGGTTTCCTTCGAGGCGGCGATCCACCGTCTGGGTGGTCACCCGATCGCCCTCTTCGATCGGGAGATCGACATGGGTCGGCGCGAGTCGGTCGCCGACGTTGGTCGCATTCTCGATGGCTTCGTGGCTGGGCTGGTGGCCCGGATACCCTCCGATCGTGATCTCCGTGGTCTGGCTCAGGCGATGGATGGTCCAGTCATCAACGCCATGACCGACCGCGGCCATCCCTGCCAGATCCTGGCCGACTGTCTCACCTTCCAGGAGCAGCTAGGGCACCTGGAAGGTGCCCGGATCACCTTCGTGGGAGATGGCAACAACGTGTGCAGCTCTTTAATTGAGGCAGCCGAAGTGGTCGGTCTCGACCTTCGCGTGGTCAGTCCGCCAGGCTACGAACCAACATCCTTTCCGGCCTCTAATCTAGACAATGCGCTGGCCGACACTGAGATCATTTACACCGACGTCTGGACCTCGATGGGGCAAGAGGAGCAGCATGAGGATCGGCGCCAAGACTTCGGGCCTTATCAGGTGAATCAGGCGCTCTTGGGACGGGCTCCCCGGAGCGTCAAAGTCATGCACTGCCTTCCCGCCCACCGGGGCGAAGAGATAACCGATGAGGTCCTCGACGGGCCCCAGTCGATGGTGTTCGCCCAGGCGGAGAACCGCTTCTGGGTTCAGTTGGCCCTACTGGCCGCCATCTTCGGGCCCGGCGGAGAGTTGGCCTGATGGAGCTGGGCTGGCTGGGCGGGCTGCCCCTCACGGTGTCGGGTCTCAGTGTCGGGGAAGCGACCCGTGTCCTGCTCCACACGGTGGGCTGGAGGGCGGTCCTCGACATCCTCATTATCGCCTTCCTGGCCTACCGGCTCCTGATCCTGATCCGGGGCACCCAGGCGGTGCAGTTGCTGGTTGGTCTGCTCCTGATCGGGGCCCTGGCCGCCATCGCCAACATTCTCAACCTGCCGGTGCTCAAGTTCATCTTCAACAATGGCGGCCAGGTCATCGTCATCGCCGTGGTGATCTTGTTCCAGCCAGAGCTACGGAGGGCGCTGGACCAGATGGGCCGATTGGGGCGGCTTCGGCAGGGCCTTCTCGCGCCGGAGACGGCTCAGCTCAAGCGGAACGTCGACGAGGTGGTGCGAGCGGCGACTCGCCTGGCCGAGTCAGCGACCGGCGCCCTGATCGTCTTACAGGGAAACATCGGGCTCGAGGAGATCGCCGAGACGGGAGTCCGGATGGATGCCCTCCTCAGCGCCGAGACCCTGGTGACCATCTTCACCTACCGCTCTCCGCTCCATGACGGAGCCGCCCTGGTGCGGGCTGGTCGGGTGGTCGCCGCCGGCTGTGTGTTGCCTTTAGCGGAACAGACTGGTAGTCAAGGCCGGGTGGGAACCCGCCACCGGGCGGCCATGGGGCTCAGCCAGGCGACCGACGCCGCCGTGGTCATCGTGTCCGAGGAATCGGGTAGGGTGAGCCTAGCTCAGGGCGGCGAACTGCAGCGTGAGCTGGACGTGAACGCGCTGACCAACCGGCTGGGTGCCTTCTATCACTTGCCGCTTTACGAGCGCCACCGGCGCACACTTCGGCTTCGGGGGCGGGGATCGCGCGAACCCGCCCCGGCACATGGAGCTGATCGCCAATGATTCGTCGCCTCCCCCTCTTCATCACCCGTAATTTCCGGCTCAAGCTGGTTGCCGTGGTGGTGGCCTGTGGCATGTGGGTCGGTGTCGTCTACGCCAGCGATCCCCCCGCGATTCAGACCTACAACGTCCACGTGCAGCCGGGTACATCGCTGCGCGCCGGCTTGGTTCTGGCCAAGCCCATCGGCACCGTCGACGTGAAGATCGCTGGGGTGTCCAGCCATGTCCGGAGCTCTGAGGTTTCGAACCATCTCAGCGCTACCGCGGATCTGAGCCGCATCACCAAGCAGGGCGAGTACCAGGTGAGTGTCAGGGTGGATCTCAGCGACGGCAACGTGTGGATCTGGTCGGCACCAAAAACAGTCGAGGTATTGGTCGACAAGGAAACCACCCGGTCGATTCCCGTCCATCTGACCGTCAGCTCCGCCCCACCGGTCGGATTCACCTTCAATCAGGCCCAGAGCGTGGTCTCCCCTGCCAACGTGACCGTGTCTGGCCCAGACACGGTGCTGGCCAACATCCAGGCCGAGGCGATCGTCGACCTCTCCTCGATAAGGACATCGCTAGCGATTTCAGAGCCGGTCAAGCTGGTCAACGCCAATGGCCCGACGTCGGAGGTCACCGTGACCCCCTCCCTGGTCAGTGTCGCCGTGGCGATCGCCTCGGAGAACACCGAGGCGGAACTGCCGGTCATACCGACTTTCTCGGGCACTGGGCAGGCTCCGTCTGGTTACAAGGTGACTGGTATCCAGGTCGAGCCGCTGACAGTGATTGCGACCGGACCGGCATCCGTGGTTACGCTGCTCTCGTCGATAGCGACCCAGCCGATCGACCTCAGTCACGCCACTTCTAGCGAGACGGTCAACGTCCAGCTGGTGACTCCGGCCGGCACCAGCTTGTCGACGGGATCGATCAGCGTGGTCATCACCATCGCCCCGGTGGCCTCGGCCTCGCCAACGCCCTCGCCAACACCAACGCCGACTCCTTGAGCGTTAGGCAGTAACCTGACCAGGCTAGGGCCGTTGGAGGTGGCGGGGCAGGGATGAAGGGAGACTGATAAGCAACCCGTGTGTGGGATCATCGGCTACCTAGGTCAGCGGCCAGCCGCGCCAGTGCTGCTTGACAGCCTGAGGCGCCTCGAGTACCGCGGCTACGACTCGGCCGGAGTGGTGGTGGTGGCGGCCGACGGCACCGCGACCGCGCTCAAGGCACCGGGCAAAGTCGAGGTTCTGGTGGCGGAGACGGAGAAGACCGAACTGGCAGGCCGGGTGGGCATGGGCCACACGCGCTGGGCCACGCACGGGCGCCCCTCCTACGCCAACGCCCACCCGCACAGCGACTGCAGTGGTCGTTTCTTCGTTATCCACAACGGGATCATCGAGAACTTCGCCGCGCTCAGGGCGGAGCTCATCGGGGCCGGCCACGAGTTCAGCTCGGACACCGACAGTGAGGTGGTTCCGCACCTGATCGAGGAGTACTACGCCGGTGATCTGGTGGCTGCCACCCGCCAAGCCCTAGGCCGGCTGACCGGGGCCTATGCCGTGGTGGTCCTGAGTTCGACCGACCCGGACACGCTGATCGGGGCCAGGCTCAACGCCCCACTGGTCGTGGGCGTGGGCCGGGATGAGTGGTTCTTGAGCTCCGACCTGACCGCGATCATTCCGTATACCAAGCAGGCGCTGGTGTTGGGCGAGGGGGACATGGCCGTCCTCAGTCCGGTCGGACCGGTGATCAGCTCCATCGTCGACGGCACCGAGTCCGTCCCCCGGGTGGTCCGGGTGGACTGGGACGTGATCCAGGCGGAGCGCGGCGGCTTCACCAGCTTCATGGCCAAGGAGATCAACGAGCAACCGGCGGCGCTGGAGAACGCCCTGCGGGGCAGACTCCTGGGTGACGGTCGGGTGGAGTTCGTCGACTGGGCTCTGGACGACGCCGACCTGAAGTCGTTTCAGCGGGTCCAGATCATCGGCACCGGCACCGCCTACATCGCCGGGCTGCTGACCAAGTACGCGATCGAGGACCTGGCTCGGATTCCCGTCGCCGTCGATGTCGCCTCGGAGTGGCGTTACCGGCCGCAACCACCCGATGGCAAGACTCTGATGGTTGCCATCTCGCAGTCGGGGGAGACGGCCGACACCCTGGCGGCGGCGCGACTGTCCCGGTCCCAGGGCAGTCATCTGCTGGCCCTTACCAATGTGGTTGGAAGCACGCTCTCGCTGGAAGCCGACGCCGTGATCAACATGCACGCCGGCCCCGAGGTCTGCGTGGTGGCGACCAAGACTTTTGTCAACCAGTACGCCTCCGGCCTCTTGCTGGCGATGCGCCTGGCCCAAGCCCGGGGCACGGTGGCGGAGGCGGATCGCCGGGAGTTGGGTAGTGGACTTCGGGCGGTGCCCGGCATCCAGCGACAGATACTCGCCCTCGAGGAGAGCATCGCGCCTTTGGGCCAATGGTTGGCCGGATTCCAGTCAGCCATCTACGTGGGTCGCGGCTACAACTACCCCACCGCTCTGGAGGCGGCCTTGAAGTTGAAGGAGGTCTCCTATGTCCACGCCGAGGCCCACCCCGCTGGGGAGCTCAAGCATGGCCCGATCGCGCTCTTGGACGAGGGCATGCCGGTCGTCGCCTTCGCCACGGAGTCGATCACGCGGGAAAAGATTCGCAGCAATGTCCAGGAGTCAAAGGCTCGTCAGAGCCCAATTCTGGCCGTTGTCAGTGATGGCGACACCACCATGGACGGCGTCGCAGACCATCTCGTCCAGGTGCCCCGCCTGCCCGAGATGATCGCTCCTTTGGCAACCGCCTTGGTGGGGCAGCTACTCGCCTACCACGCCGCCCTGAGCAAGGGACTAGATGTCGACCGGCCCCGAAATCTAGCCAAGTCCGTCACTGTCGAGTGATCGAGCCCGGCCACCGGGGAGTGAACCCCCCTCTTGCCATCGGCGTCGATGTAAGTTCGGTAGATCGAGTTCGGGGCCTGGCCGAACGCCGGCCTGAGTTCCTCACCAAGTACTTCAGCGCCGAGGAAGCGGCGTACTGCCGGGACCGTCCCGAGCGACTGGCCGCGCGCTGGGCAGCCAAGGAGGCGGTGCGCAAGGTCTTCGGTGGCCTGGGCTGGAGGATCCCTCTCTACAGCCGGATTGCCGTGGTCAGACGCCCCGGCGGAGCGCCCGAGGTACTCGTCGACGGGGCACCGGTGGAAGGTCTGAGCATCAGCCTGACCCATGACGCCGGCCTCGGAATCGCCGTCGCCGCTCTCAGCCCCTTGGGGCGGCGGAGCGGATGGCTCTGGGGGCCGCTCCCGGCCGACCTGGAGATGCCGGAACGCACCGCCGACGGTAACAAGGGTACGTACGGAACCGTCGTCCTCATCGCCGGAAGCGCCGAATTCCCAGGGGCGGCGATTCTCAGCAGCCTGGGGGCACTACGGGGAGGTGCGGGCAAGGCCAAGGCACTGGTCACTGGTTCGGGGATGGTGGATGGCCCCGCTGAGCTGATCCGGGTGCCGGTCAGCACCGAAGGCCCGTCGCTGGACGCCGGAGCCGTTCGCCAAGCAGCCCCCGCCCTGGAGTCCGCTCAGGCTGTTGTGTGCGGGCCGGGTTTGGGCGAGTCGGAGGCCACCAGAGCCCTGCTCGACGAGCTCTTCCGGCTGGGGAACACTTCAAAATGGAGCCTCGTCCTCGACGCTGACGCTCTCAACGTGATCTCGCGATACGCCGATCTGAGGAGGATGATTCCCCGAGGAAGTGTGCTCACGCCCCATCCCTTGGAGGCGGCCCGTCTGGCCGGGACGGACGTTGCCGGAATCGAGACTGACCGGACCAAGTCAGCTCTCGACCTGGCGGCCCAGCTCAGGGCGATCGTGGTCTTGAAAGGCTCCAACACGGTGGTGGCTCAGCCAGACGGGACCCACTGGGTGGATGGCCACGCGACGGCCGCCCTGGCGAGCGGGGGAACGGGCGATGTTCTGGCAGGACTGATAGGTGCCATGGTGGCCCAGGGACTGGTGCCATACCAGGCAGCTCGAACTGCTGTGTTTCTGCACGGCGAAGCGGGGACGAGGCTGGGTTACCTGCGCGGAAGAGCCGGAATCCTTGCCAGCGAGGTGGCTGACGCCCTGGTCGAGACCCAAGAGGCGGTGCGCCGCCAGCAGGACTCGACTAGAGCCACAAGGGCTCCTGCAGGTTGAGCGAGAGCAGGCCGCCTGACCCTCCCTTCCGGTCTCCACGGCGTCCGACCTGGATCGAGATAGATCAGGACGCCCTGGGGCGCAATGTGAGGGCGATGGTCACCGCGCTTGCGGGCACTCCCCTGATGGCAGTGGTCAAGGCGGATGCCTACGGCCATGGCGCCGTGGGAGTTGCCCGGATCGCACTCCGCCATGGCGCCAGCTGGGTGGCGACGGCCACTGTGACCGAGGCTCTGGAGCTCCGGCACGATGGCATCGCGGCCCCGATTCTCGTGTTTGGCTATACCGCCCCAGAGCAGGTGGCGGCGGCCGTAGCGGGGCGCTTGGCGGTGACCGCATTCGACCGCGAGGTACTGGCCGCCCTGGACCGAGCCGGTGATGAGCAAGGCCGTCCCGGCATCGCTCACCTAAAGGTCGACAGCGGCATGAACCGGCTCGGGGTGTCATCGGAAGAATTTGCGGATTTCGTCCGAGGGGCCAGGGACTTCCCGCACGTTGAACTGGAGGGCTGCTACACGCACTTTCGTAAGGGCGCCGACCGGGCGGTCACCCTGGCCCAGCTGAAGCGCTTCGAAGCCGCGCTCGGGGCAGCCGAGGCGGTGGGACAGCACTTTCGGCTGCGCCATGCCGCCAACAGCGCCGCCTGGGTGACCGTACCGGAGTCCCGTCTTGACCTGGTCCGGTCTGGCATTGAGATGCTCGGCCTGCGCACTCCGGACGGTCGCCAACGGGAACCGGTCCTCAGCTTCCGGAGCACTGTGGCGCAGGTTCGTGAGGTTTCCGCCGGAGAGTACGTCGGGTACGGGGATGCCTTCCGGGCGGAGCGGCCGATGCGGATTGCCACCCTGCCGGTGGGTTACGGGGACGGTGTCCGTTGGGGTCCACGGAGTTGGGGGGCGGTGCTGATCGGCGGCCGCGAGCGCCCTCTGGTCGGGGACGTCTGCATGGACGTCAGCATGGTTGACGTCAGCCAGGCACCCCAGGTGTCGGCGGGCGACGTCGCCACTCTGATCGGCACTGACGGTGAAGCGCAGCTCAGCGCCGAGCTGGTGGCGCAACGACTCGGGACGATCAACTACGAGGTCACCACTTGCCTGCGGGACAGGGTTCCGCGGGAGTTTCTCACGGCCCTGCCTTGCGACGAGGCCGAATAGAATTGAGCCATGTCCCAGGCCTGGGTTGGGCCGAGCCAGTCTGAGGTCGGTCGGGCCCGACGAGCGCAGCTGCGCATCGCCAGGCTCTACTTCGTGACCGACGACGCAACTCCCGAGGAGAGCCTGCCTGCTCTCATTCGCGACGTCGTCGCAGGCGGGGTTGAGATGGTTCAGTTGCGCCGCAAAGGAGTTGACGTGGCGGAACTTGCTGAGCTGGCTCGGGGGTGCCGAACCATTTGCCATGACCAAGGTGCGCTCTTTTTGATCGATGATCACGTCGAGCTGGCAGCGGCGGTGGGGGCGGATGGGGTCCACATTGGCCAGACCGACCTTGGCCCGATAGAGGCTCGCGCCCAGCTGGGGGCGGACGCGCTGATCGGGTTGTCAACCCATTCCTCGGAGCAGGTGCTGCGGGCGGCTAACCAGCCAGTCGACTATCTCTCGGCAGGGCCTGTTCATGCCACCCCGACTAAGCCCGGGCGCCCGGCGGTTGGCTTTGAGCATGTCACCGCCGCCGCCATGCGATCCAATCTGCCCGTGGTGGCGATCGGAGGACTGGGTCGGGGAACTGCCGCGGCCGCGGTCTCCGCGGGTGCAGACATCGTCGCCGTGGTGCGGGCTCTCTCGCAGGCGCCAGACCCCAAGACCGTCGCCCAGGACCTAAAGGCAGAGTTGGAAGCAGCCAGGTCCTGGGTTCGTCTTCAGGTCAATGGGGAGGAGCGCAAGTGCCCTCCAGGTGCCTCAGTACTGGACTTCCTCGAGCGGGTGGGAGTGGCCCAGGATGGCATCGTGATCGAGCGCAACGGTGAGATCCTAAGGGCGGTGGATTTGGGCAAGACGGAGCTGACCAGCGGAGATGAACTCGAGCTGGTGCATCTGGTCGGAGGAGGCAAGGACGATGGCTGAGGACAAACTTCGACTGGGCGCTTTGGAGCTGACGTCGCGACTGATTCACGGAACCGGGAAGTTTCCCTCCTCCGGAGTGCTGGCTGCGGCAATCTCGGGGTCCGGCGCGGAGATGATCACCCTCGCCGTGCGCCGGCTGCACCTGGACGGTGACCATAAATCTGAGCTGGAGGCGCTCGATCTGGCTGCCTACACCGTGCTTCCCAATACCGCCGGTGCCACCACCGCCGCGGAAGCCGTGCGTCTGGCTCGACTGGCAAGGGCGGCCGGACTCTCGAACTTCATCAAGATCGAGGTGGTGGGAGACCCGATGACGCTCCTACCCGATCCGATCGCGACCCTGGACGCGACCCAAGAGTTGGTGGCCGACGGCTTCACGGTGATGCCTTACTGCAGCGATGACGTGTCCCTCTGCCTGCGGCTCGCCGCGGCCGGGGCGACTGCGGTCATGCCTGGAGCAGCCCCCATCGGATCCACCATGGGCGTTCTCAATCCGTTCAATATTCGAGCGATCATCGAGCGCTGCCCGGTGCCCACCATTGTCGACGCCGGCCTGGGCTCCCCTGGGGATGCCACCAGGGTCATGGAGTGGGGAGCGGCGGGAGTTTTGGTGAACACCGGGATCGCCTACGCCCGCGATCCAGCGGCCATGGCGGCTGCTTTCGCGGCCGCGGTCAGCGCGGGTCGATCAGCGTTTCTGGCCGGGTTGGCGGAGCATCGTCCCGCCGGCGGCTACGGCGCCAGCAGCCCCGAGGAGGGGGTTCCCGCGGCTCTCGTCCCGGCGATCCGCTGAGATCGGCCTGGGCGATCGCATCGCCAGCAAAACTGCGCGGTGCTGGCTGGGACGGAGACGATCCGGTCTCCAGCGTTGGTGAGGAAGGCCTGCTTGGCGACCTGATGCGGTTGGCGGGGACAGAGCACGGTCCCTTCGACGTTGGTCCGGGGGACGACGCGGCCGGCTGGCGACCATCCCCGGGAGCCATCATGGTTTGGTCCACTGACTCCCTCGTCGAGGACATCGACTTCCGACGCCGCTATCAGACTCCCTATCAGGTTGGCTGGAAGGCCTGGATGGCGGCTGTGTCCGACCTGGCAGCGATGGGCGCTACCTGCCGAGGTGGCCTGGTGGCCGTCTCCATCGCGCGCGACGCTTCGGCTGCCGCGGTAGCGGCAATGCAGCTGGGTTTGGTCGAAGCGGCGGCCATTGATGGGGCATCGGTGATGGGCGGGGACATCGGTGTCACCACCGGTCCCCTGACCCTCACCGTCACCGTGATGGGCGAGATCGAGGACGGCGAACCGGTCCGCCTGGGCGGTGGCTCACCAGGCCAGTCGCTTGTGGTGACCGGGCGTCTGGGCGAGGCCTCGGCTGCCCTCCAACTGATGGAGCGCGACGCCAGAGACTTCCCCCAGCAGTGGAGGGAGCACCTGCTCCAGCCGCCGTCTCGTATCGACGCCGGTCTGGCACTTCGCCGGGCCGGTGCCCAGGCCATGACCGATGTCAGCGACGGTCTGCTCGTTGACCTGCAAAGGATCTGTCGCAAAAGCGCAGTCGGCGCCGACATCTGGCTCGATCATCTCCCCGCGCCGGAAGGCGCCGCCGAGTTGGGCCGCCGCGACGAGCTCGCGCTTTGTGGCGGCGAGGACTACGAGCTTCTGGCGTCGCTTCCCGCAAGCGCGCTGGAGCGCCTCCTCGTCGATTGGAAGAGCGGCGTGCCACTCTCACTGATCGGCGTCCTTACCGACCGAGAGGGAATCCAGATACTCCGCTCGCCTGGGGGAGAGCTCGTTACAGCTCCTGCAAGTGATGGCTTCCGGCACTTCTGAATCGATGCCGACGGTCAATGTGCGAACTCATTCCGATGAAGAGACGCGCACCCTAGGGCGTCAGATCGGAGCCCAGCTGAAAGCTGGGGATTGCATCGCCCTGCGGGGCGAGCTGGGAGCCGGCAAGACCGTAATGGCCCAGGGCGTGGTGGCCGGCGCTGGAGGCGGCGACGACGTGCGCAGTCCGACGTTCCTGCTCCATGCCGTCCACCAGGGGCGCCTTCCCGTCCACCACCTAGACCTCTACCGGATGGATGTGGGGACAGACCTCCGAACACTGGGAATCGACGAGGCGCTCCTGGACGGTGCCGTGCTCGTGGAGTGGCCGGAGCGGACTGGTGCTGAGTGGTTCACTGGAGAGGTCCGTCTCGAGATAGCTTCGGCAACCGAGCGTGACGTCACGCTCAAGGTCCGTCGCGGCCTCCGGGGGGAGACTTAGCTTGGCCGAGGGACAGTGGACCCTCGCCATCGATGGCTCGCAACGAAGGGAGCCGCTGGTGATTCTCATCGATCCCGGGGCCACGGTCGTTTGGGTTGCCTCACCGGACTTGGCCGATCCCCAACTCATAACTGCTGTGCGACAGGCCCTGGCCATCCATCGAGAGCGCATCGGAGCAGTCGTGGCCACCTGCGGCCCCGGTTCCTACATCGGAGTTCGGGGCGGACTGGCGGCAGCTTCGGGCGCCTCTCAAGCGCTGCGCTGCCGGCTCGCTCTGGTCGGTTCGCTGGAGGTCGTCGGAAGCCAGACCGATCCTGGCGGCGCCACTGTCCTCGCCCTGGCCGATGCCGGTCGAGGAGGAACTTACGGCCAGCTCTTGACCCCTGCGCCGCCGGATACGAAGCAGCCCAGATGGGTGCCCCGGAGCCCGGCCGAGCTGCTCGGCCGGGCTGAGCCCTGGCCGGACTCTTGGAGCCAGGCGAGCCGAGCCATCGGTGGGCTCGGAGAAGGGCGGGAACTGCCCGCCGGTACCGAGCCCATGCCGGCGGTGCGAGACCGGCACCAGGCACTGGCCTGGATCGCTAGCTGTGGTCCGGCGCCGATCTCGGGGTACGATCGCATTCGTGCCGAATATGCGGTACCAGTAGGAGCGCGTCCGTGGTCCTGATCGGTGAACAGTTGCTGCTCAGTCCGATGGCTGAGGAAGACATCCCCGCCGTGCGGGCGATCGAGCTGGAAGTCTTTCCCACGCCCTGGCCGGGCAGCGCCTACCAGCGCGAACTGAACAACAACCGGGCCGCCCACTACGTCTGCCTCCGGCGGAACGGCAAGGTCGTGGGATACGGTGGGTTGTGGGCGGTCGGGGAGGAGTCGCACATCACCACCATCGGGGTCGCCGCCGAGTGTCAGGGACAGGGTTTGGGCAAGGCCATCTTCACTGCCCTGGTCAGCCGCTCCTATGAGCTGCGAGCCAACTTCATCAGTCTCGAGGTGCGTCCCCACAACGAGCCGGCGATCCACCTCTACGAGAGCTTCGGGTTCAAGGTGATCGGACGGCGCCGCGGTTACTACACCGACAACGGCGAAGACGCCCTGGTGATGTGGTCGGACTTGATCCACGCCCCCGACTTCAAGCGTCGCTTTCTGGCGATCCGGGATCGGCTTAAGATCGAAGGATTGGGCCTCCGTCCTGCCGAGGACTTCCCAGTCAGGTGAGGTTGCTGGCGCTCGAGACCTCGTGCGACGAGACGGCGGCGGCAGTAGTTCAAGACAACTTCTCGGTCGAAACCTCGGTGGTGGCATCCCAGGCCCAAGCTCATGCCGAGTTCGGCGGTGTTGTCCCCGAACTGGCCGCGCGCATGCATCTGGAGCGACTGCCCTCAGTGGTGGAGGAGGCGACCGCCAGCATCGGAGGGTTGCAGGGAACCTTGGATGGTGTCGCGGTCGCCAAGGGACCGGGGCTGATCGGCTGCCTGGCGGTAGGAGTCACCTACGCGCAGAGCCTGGCCGCCGGTCTAGGTCTACCCATAGTCGGGGTCAACCATATGAGCGGCCATGTTCTGGCAGCGCGGATTGAAGATCCCGCACTGGAGCCGCCCTTTGTAGCTCTGGTGGTGAGCGGCGGCCACACCGACCTGATCCATTACCAGGCCCACGACCGGGTGATTCTCATGGGGGCGACTCGAGACGACGCCGTCGGGGAGGCCTTCGACAAAGTCGCACGGATGCTGGGACTACGCTATCCCGGCGGACCTGAGATCGACCGGCTGGCGGCGACCGGCGATGCTCTGCGTTACCGCTTACCGCGACCTGTTCTGCCTGAATTTGCCTTCTCGTTCAGCGGTCTCAAGACGGCGGTCCTCTATCTGGTTCGAGACCTCGGCGAGCTCAATGAGCAGCAGGTCGCCGACGTCGCCGCGAGCTTTCGTTTGGCCGCGGTGGAGACGCTCTGCATTCAGCTCGAGGCAGCGGTGGAGCAGACCGGCAGCAGCAAGGTTGTGCTGGCTGGGGGGGTGGCCAGCAATCAACTCCTGCGATTGCTGGTGCGAGAGCGCCTGGAGGGTATCGCGGAAGTGACCATCCCCGCACCTGAGCTGTGCACGGACAACGCCGCCATGATCGGGGCGGCAGCTTGGACGAAAGTGGCCCGGTCAGGCTTCGACAGTGAGCCGTTCGGGGTTGACTCGGGCCTGCGCGCCTACGTCTGATTCGGTGCAGCAGTTACCTTCTTCACAGTGGCTGACGATGCAGGCGCAGAGCGACAGGCCCTTCTTGATTGCCTGGAGTACCAGCGGGCCTGGGTTCGAGCCATCGTGGACGGCCTTGAGGCGAAGTACTGGTACACCCCCGTGGTCCCTTCGAGGTGGACCATTCTGGCTTGATCGAGCATCTGGGCGGCGCTCAGCGCCACTGGTTTCAACGGGTGGTCGCCGACTCCAACGTCGAGTTTCCCTGGGATGAAGGGCGTCCTGAATACGACCCGGACGCCGCATTTCTCGGCGACCGCCCGAGTGCAGACATCCTTGAGTACTACCGCGATCCGTACCGGCGCTCGGATGAGGTGTTGAGCGGAGTCGCTCTCGACGCGGCGCCCCGAGGGAAACACGGCGGCGGCGAAGATCCCCAGCCCAGCGATGTGCGCGAGATCGTTCTCCACATGATCGAGGAGACGGCCTGCCACTCGAGCCACCCAGATATCGTGCGCGAACTCCTGGACGGCCGGACCAAACTGGGCCTCCGCTAGGGATAAAATCCGCCTGTCTGGGGAGCACCTATCTCACTTGGGGTGGTCTAGCCTCCCAGAGCGAAGTCCCAGAATCCATCTCGGCGCGGATAGACGCGGTCGCAGCCGGCGCAGCGCGCTGCCGAATCCGACCAGCGGAGGTCGGCCTGACAGCTTGGGCACCAGGTGCGCTGGGCAAGACCGGCGAGGTGGGTCGGAGTTTCCGGGCCGGCCAGTCGGAGACGTGCTGTGCCCGGACGAAGCCGGGTTGCCAGGAGGAACTGGCTGGGACCCCACCAGCCGCGCCCCAAGCGCTGAGTCGTCAGCTCCATCGAATAGACAACTGGTCTGAGACCGCTGACCCAACGGGCGGGCAGAACCTGGTCCCAGCGCCGGAAGTTGTTGACGCTGGCTGCTGTGTGACTGCGGAATCCGGAGCGTCGCAGGCGCTCCCTTACTGCCGCCAGCTGGAAGGTGTAGAAGGGGTAGTCGGTGGAGCCGGTGACGCTCGGCGCGGGCCCACGGAGCTCCCCAGGGCGGCCATTGCGGAGGCTGCGCAATCGGGCCAAAACGTGGTGTTTTATGGGCACATCGACAAGCCATCGTTGCGCCACTGTGCGCGCCATTTCGCTGACGCAGCGGTCCACATCGGTCATGTGGTGCAGGACCCGGATCACCATCGCCGAATCAACTGCCGAGTCGATTAGCGGCATCCGGCCGAGGTCGGCCCGAATCAGGTGAACTCGGCCGGCCCCGACCTCCGGCGCGAGGTTCTGAGCCGCGCGGGACAGCTGGGTCACCGAGTAGTCGACCAAGATGACGTTATTGGCCACCGACGGGTAGTGGATGGCATTCCGGCCATACCCTCCGCCGAAGTCGGCGAACCAATTCGAGCGACCCAGCCGGGGCAGGAGCCGACGCAGGGTGCGCGCCTCGACCCACTGCTCGTAGTCGCGGTTGCCCCAGAATGCGTAGTAGTCGAAGCCGCTGTCGTAGTCGACGATCTGCGAGCCGATCCCGGATTCGGGAGTACTGGGCGTTCTCATCAACCTCCGGATCCTAGTCGACCCGGACTGGCCGACACCCAGATCGGAAGTGGGCTCGAACGGACTTGCAGCTGGAACGCGATCCGGGATACACTATTAGCACTCACGAGGGTTGAGTGCTAATAGTGTAGGAGGAAGGGAATGGCCCTAAAGCTACGGCCACTAGCTGACCGTGTCGTCGTCAAGCCCCTGGAGCGGGATGAGACCACCAAGAGCGGGATCGTGCTTCCCGACACCGCCAAGGAGAAGCCCCAGGAGGGCTTGATCGAGGCGGTCGGTAACGGCAAGTACAACGAGCAGACCGGGCAGAGGGTCGCTCTCGACGTCGCAATCGGTGATCGGGTCATCTACGCCAAGTACTCGGGATCTGAGATCAAGATCGAAGAGCAGGATTACCTGATCCTCTCCGAGCGCGACATTCTGGCCGTGGTCGCGTCCAACGGCAAGAAGTCCTAACTAGAAGAGCCGCGGGCTCGCGGTGCCCCTCGGTAGGGGCGGCCGCGAGCCCCGCCCAAGCCTAGGAGAAAGGTTTAAGTGCCAGCCAAGCAGCTGAAGTTTGACGATCAGGCCCGCGACGCTCTGCTGCGGGGAACCGCCCAGGTGGCGGCCGCGGTACGACCCACGTTGGGACCCCGAGGACGCTCGGTAGTGATTGACCGCCGCTACGGTAGCCCGCAGATCACTACCGATGGGGCCACCATCGTCCGGGACATCGAGCTTCCCGACCATTTCGAGAACATGGGAGCGCAGCTCCTGGCGGAGGCCGCGCGGCGCGCCAACGACACCGCTGGGGATGGGACCACCACGGCCGCTCTTTTGGCCGAGGCCATGGTCACCGAGGGCGTTCGCAACCTTGCCTCGGGGGCGTCGCCGGTGGGACTTAAGCGTGGCATCGAGAAGGCCACCAAGGCTGCCCTGGCGGAACTGGATCGCCTGAGCCGTCCTATGGCAGGACGCGAGGACATCTTGCAGGTCGCCACTATCTCCAGCGGTAGTAAAGAGGTTGGCGCGATGATCGCCGACGCTATGGAGCGGGTCACCTCAGACGGCGTGATCACGGTAGAGGACTCCTCAGGGATCGAGACCGAGGTCGAGGTGGTCGACGGGATGCAGTTCGACCGTGGCTTCGTCTCGCCCTACCTGGTGACCGACCAAGCGGGCATGGAAGCGGTTCTGGAGCGGCCCCTGATCGTGGTCACTCCGCGCAAGCTTTCGGCCGTCGCGGACATCGTCCCGGCGATGGAACTCGCGGTCAAGGCGGGACGGCCCCTTCTCATCGTCGCCGAGGACATCGATGGCGAGGCGCTGGCCACCTTGGTGGTGAACAAGGTTCGGGGCACGCTCTCCGCCTGCGCGGTCAAAGCGCCAGGGTTTGGCGATCGACGGTCTGCCATGCTCCAGGACCTCGCCGTCCTCACCGGTGCCGAGGTCATCTCGGAGGAGCTCGGTCTGACTATGGAGGGGCTAAGCGAGCATCAGGCAGGGTCCGCCCGTCGGGTTGTGGTTACCAAGGACGACACCACGGTCGTGGAAGGTGGCGGCAGCGAGGCGGCGGTTCGTGCACGCGTGGCCGAGATCGACCAGCAAATGGAGCTGACGGAGTCGGACTGGGACCGCGAGAAGCTTCAGGAGCGCAAGGCTCGGCTGGTCGGCGGGGTCGCGGTGATCAAGGTCGGGGCACCGACTGAGACAGCCCTCAAGGAGCGCAAGGAGCGTGTCCAGGACGCTCTGGACGCCACCCGCGCCGCCGTCGCCGAGGGCATTCTCCCCGGGGGAGGAAGAAGCCTTCTGGTGGCTTCGCAGGTGCTCAGCAAAGTCGAAGCCAGCGGCGACGAGGAGACTGGGGTCGACATCGTCAGACGTGCGCTTCAGATGCCCACCCGCCAGCTGGCGGCCAACGCCGGCCTGGACGGATCGGTGGTCCTGGAGAAGGTGATGTTGATGAAGCCCACCGAGGGTCTTGATCTGCTCAGCCTCGAATACGGTGACCTGCTCAAGGCGGGGATCATCGATCCCACCAAGGTGGTCAAGACCAGCTTGCAGAGCGCCGCCTCGGTTGCTGCGCTCCTGCTGACAACCCAAGCCTTGGTGGCCGACCTGCCTGAACTCGCCCCGACTCTTCCCGGCGGCGGCGACGAGGGCATGGGCGGAATGGGCGGGATGGGTGGCATGGGCGGGATGGGTGGCATGGGCGGGATGGGGGACATGGACTTCTGACGGCCGCTCGGGCGGAGAATGTCCTAATGCCTCGACCCTCGTTGCTCAAGCTCGCTGTCTGCCAGTACGCACCTGAGCTGGGTGATCCCGAAGGCAACGCATCCCGAGGGGCCGCATGGATTACGAGAGCGGCAACCGCCGGGGCAAAGCTCATCGTGCTCCCTGAGCTGGCCAGTTCCGGATACGCCTTTGCCAGTGACGCCGAAGCTGCCGCCGCCGCCGGCGACATTGCCAGCCCGACCCTGGCCCGCTGGGCCGAATCCTGCCGGGAGCAGGGTGTGTACGTGGTGGCGGGGTTCTGTGAGCGCAGTGGGGACCAACGGTTCAACTCGGCCGCTTTGCTCGGCCCGGAGGGGGTCCTGGGGGTCTACCGAAAGGCCCATCTCTTCTACGACGAGCAGACCTATTTCCAGCCCGGGGACAGTGGGTTCCCCGTCTTCGACCTACCCTTTGGCCGGATCGGAATCCTCATCTGTTACGACGTCTGGTTTCCTGAAGCTGCTCGTGTTCTGGCCCTGGCTGGAGCTCAGCTGATCTGCGTGCCCACCAACTGGGTGGCAAATTTCCGCCGCCAGGTAGCCGACGACCGGGGCTGGGTCATGGGCAACTACGCGTCGGTGGCGGTGGCCACCCAGAATCAGGTCTTCGTGGCGGCCGCCGACCGCATCGGCCGCGAGCGTGACGTCGAATTCATCGGCGCCAGCTGCATCGTCGGCCCTGAGGGCTGGTTGCTGGCAGGGCCGGCGGCGCGATCCCAAGAGGTACTGCTGCTGGCTGATGTCGACCTCAGCCAGGCCGTGGCCCGCAAGCAGCGCACTCCCCGCAACCACACCTTCGGCGATCGCCGCCCCGACCTCTATTCTTCGCTTGGCGCTCCTGCGACCTCGATTTCCGAGTGAACCTCTCGGCGGGTCTGGGGCCGACCGTGACGGTGGGGGCTGCTGACCAGGAGCTCCTGCGGGGGCTCAACCCCGCCCAACGGGAGGCCATCACGGCTCCGGACCGTCCTGTTCTGGTCCTAGCCGGTGCCGGCTCGGGAAAGACCAGGGTGCTGACGCATCGAATCGCCTACCTGCTGGAACAGCGGCGGGCCACGCCCGACCGGGTGATGGCAGTCACCTTCACCAACAAGGCGGCTCGCGAGATGCGGGGAAGGATCGCCGGGCTGTTGGGACACGAGCCCCACGGGATGTGGTTGGGGACCTTCCACGCCTGCAGTGCCCGCATTCTTCGGGACCAGGGTGAGCAGATCGGAATCCCCCGCAATTTCGTCATCTACGACGAGGTCGACCGGGCCGCCTTGGTTCGCGAAGCGATGCGTCAGGCTGGTATCGACGAGAAGCGGCTCAGCGTGTCGTCCGCCGCCGCGGAAATCTCGCGGGCCAAGAACGAACTCAAGGATCCGGCGACTTATGCCCTGGAGGCAGTGGGGTTGGTGGAGACGCTGGTGGGCAGCGTCTATCCCCGGTACCAAAGCCTGCTTGAGGGTGCCGGGGCTCTCGACTTCGACGATCTCCTCTTTCGCGTGGTCGAGCTTTTCCGGCACTCCGAGGAGGCACTGGCCAAGTACCGGCAGCGCTTCGATCACGTGCTCGTGGACGAGTACCAGGACACCAACCACGCCCAGTACCTGCTTCTCCGCGATCTCGCCGAGGAGCATCGCCACATCACCGTGGTGGGCGACCCCGACCAGTCGGTGTACAGCTGGCGAGGAGCCGACATCCGCAACATCCTCGAGTTTCAGCGCGACTACCCGGACGCCCTGGTTGTGCCACTGGAGCAGAACTACCGGAGCACCAAAGCCATCTTGGCGGCAGCCCAGTCGGTCATCCGGGAGAACTCCGAGCGCGTTGAGAAGGGGCTCTGGACTGAAGGTCCCGAGGGCACCGCGGTGGTGGTGGCCCAGCTCTACGACGAGCGCGAAGAGGCGACGGCGGTGGTCCGCGAGGCGCGCCGGATCGTTGATGAGGGTGACGGCGAGTTCGGGGACATGGCGGTTCTGTACCGGACCAATGCCCAGTCGCGGGCCCTGGAGGAGACGCTTCTCCGGGCGGAGGTGCCCTATCGCCTAGTGGGTGGGGTCCGCTTCTACCAGCGCCGCGAGGTCAAGGATGTGCTGGCTTACCTCCGGCTGGTGGCTCACCCCCGCGACCGATTGGCCTTCGAGCGGGTCGTCAACGTCCCCAAGCGGGGCATCGGCAGTCACTCGCTAGCTGAATTGATGCGCAGCGCTGCCGCGCGGGGCGTTTCCCACTGGGACCTGCTGGGCGACCCCCAGGCGGCCGGGGTTCGCGGTGCCGCAGCGGGCGGACTGAAGCGGTTCCAGGAGATGATCGAGGAGGTCACCGAATGGGGGTCACCTTGGCCCTTGGTGACGCTGCTGGACAAGCTATTGGAGCGCAGCGGGTACCGAGAGTTCGTTCGGGACGGCAGCGTCGAGGGGGAAGAGCGCTGGGCCAACGTGGTCGAACTTCGCGGTCTCGCCGCCGAGCAGGGCGACCTACCCAGCGCCGAGGCGCTCCCCATGTTCCTGGAGCAGGTGGCGCTGGCGGGTGAAGTCGACCAGATGGAGGAGGCAACGTCGGCCCTGACCCTGATTACGCTGCATCAGGTGAAGGGACTCGAGTTTCCGGTGGTGTTCATCACTGGGGTCGAGGAGGGACTGCTGCCCCACAGCCGCTCCCTGGACACCCTGAGCCAGATCGAGGAGGAGCGGCGTCTGCTCTACGTGGGCATGACTCGCGCGAAGCGCCGTCTGTACCTCAGTCACTGCTTCCGCCGCCACGTCTACGGCAGCCCAGCGCCGGCCATCCCATCCCGCTTCCTAGCCGCGCTCGGCGATCACGCCAAGGTAGAGCGTTGGGACGCAGGACCGCCCTCGAGCTGGGAGTACCACGCGCCCGCGGAGGAGAAGGCCCGGCCGTTCGTGGCACCGGTGGCAAGCCGCGGCCAGCCGCTCCCGCTGCGACGGGCCCGTGACGTGGTGATGGAACGGGCGACCGCTCCCGGGGGGCGGGTTGTCAACGAGCAGCGCTTCCGGGCGGGTGATCGCGTGGAGCACGCGCGCTTCGGTCGGGGCATCATCCGCGCCAGCGAGATGACCGGAGCGGGGGAGGAGGTGGTCATCGACTTCCAGTCGGCTGGACATCGCCGATTCGCCGTAAGTGACGCCGTGCTGCGAAGGATCGAGGAGTAGGGCCAAGGATGGCGGAAGATCCGGCTCCGAGCTCGGCGCGCCGTCGGGTCAGCGAGCTCCGCGAGGAGCTGGCCCACCACAACTACCTCTACTACGTGCTTGACGCACCGGAACTCGCCGACGCGGACTACGATTCGCTGTTCCGGGAGCTGCAGGGCCTGGAGGAGACCTATCCCCGGCTCCGGAGCAAGGATTCGCCAACCCGGATGGTGGGCAGCCGGGTGGTCACGCCATTTCGCAAGGTGCGCCACCGCGTGCCCATGTACTCGCTGCAAAATGCCATCTCGATCGAAGAGGTCCGGAGCTTCCGGGAGCGGGTGCGTCGCCTCAGTGGCGCTGATCCCGACCTCGGAGCCGAGCTCAAGATCGACGGGCTGGCGGTCAGTCTGACCTTCCACCAAGGGAAGCTCGAGCAGGGAGCGACCCGAGGGAACGGGGAGGTGGGCGAGGACATCACCGCCAATATCCGAACCGTGGTCGGGATCCCGGAAGAGCTGGGCGCGGCCACGACCAAGGGCCTCCCGGAGCGCTTTGAGGTTCGCGGTGAGGTCTACATGCCCCGGTCCGTCCTAGCCGAACTCAACCGACAGCGACAGCAGGACAACCTGCCTCTCTATGCCAACTGCCGCAACGCGGCGGCGGGAAGCCTGCGCCAGATGGACTGGCAGATCACCGCCAGCCGCCACCTCGAGGCGTTCTTCTATGCCTGCGATCCCCACCCCCGGGAGGTCTCCCTGCAGTCGCAACTGCTGGGCTGGCTGGGGAAGGTAGGGTTTCCGGTCAATCCTCACCGCCAGCTTCTGCACAGTGAAGAGGAGATGGTGCACTACCTGGAACACTGGCGCGAGGCGCGCCACGAGTTGACTTATGAGACCGACGGAGTGGTGCTCAAGGTTGACCAACTGCCACTGCAGCAGGAGCTGGGTGCGGACAGCCGTCGACCCCGATGGGCGGTTGCTTTCAAGTTCCCCCCGGAGGAGAGGGAAACGACCGTGCGCTCTATCGAGGTCAGCATCGGTCGCACCGGAGTGGCAACGCCGGTAGCCAACCTGGATCCAGTACTGGTGGCCGGATCTACGGTGGAGAGGGCCACCCTACACAACCAGGACCAGGTCCGCAGCAAAGACATTCGGGTGGGCGATCGGGTGGTCATCCGCAAGGCAGGTGAGGTAATCCCGGAGGTGGTCCGGGTGCTAACGGAGCACCGCGGCCCCGCGTCCAAACCATTCGAGATGCCCAGCAACTGTCCTGTCTGTGGCACCGCGCTGGTGCGCGAGGAGGGCGAGGCGGCCACCCGTTGCCCCAATCCGCTCTGTCCTGCCCAGCGGCTCCAGAGGATCCTCCATTTCGTCAGCCGAGGAGCTCTGGACATCGATCGCTGCGGCCCTGCGGTGCTGGCGGAGCTGCTCCAGCGCGGCTTGATCGCGAGTCCGGCGGATCTATTCCGGCTCGATGAGGAGCAGCTTCAGCAGCTGCCCCAGTTCGGCCCGCGCTCAGCGCGCCAGCTGGTGGCGGCCATCAACTCGCGGCGGCAACCGACCCTGGAACGGTTCATCTACGCCTTGGGGATCC
>Ga0307372_10003379_pt1 | contig 25513 bp, 21 predicted proteins | sample OX1MG_FD_202533 | JGI IMG/M metagenome (GOLD analysis project Ga0307372, IMG submission 202533) | Soil microbial communities from Risofladan, Vaasa, Finland - OX-1 | ecosystem: Environmental > Terrestrial > Soil > Coastal area > Acid sulfate soil | place: Finland: Risofladan, Vaasa | collected...
ACCGCGGTGCCGGGAAGCTGGCCGAGCTCGGCCGCGGCCCCGGGCGTGACACCACCGAGAACGCTGCCCGTCGGAACCAGGTCCGGCAACCGGCTCCGGTCGAGCCCGGCCAGGCCCAACAGGCGGTCGTCGTAGGCCACGGCGTCGATGTCGCGGTTGTCGGTGACCCAGTGCAAGGTGATCGAGTCGTGCGACGCCCGCGCCAAGCCGGTGAGACGCAAGTTGAGATAGTCGACCGGTTCGAGGAAGACTGCCGTGGCGGCATAGACGTCGGGACGCTCGTCACGCAGGAAGTGGATGTGACCCACGGGGTCCTTGCCCGAGAGGCTCGGTATGCCGCCGCTGCGCCGCACCCATGCCGCCGCCTTCGCGACCGAGTAGCCGTGGACGTTCACCGTCCCGCGGACGACGCGCCTCACCGCATTGGCGCTGCGCGAGTCCATCCATATGATGGAAGGCCCGATCGCCCTTGCGTCGGCACCCACGGCCACCGTTCCCGACCATTGCGCCGTGCATCCGACGCCCACGATCTTCGCCGGGAGGACGCCACTCTCGGCTATGGCGCGCCGCCCGGCCGCGACGATGGCATCCCACCACTCACGGGGCTCCTGCTCGGCGCCGCCGTCGTCCCCCAAAGCGAGAGCGACCCGTTCGAAGGCGTGGGCGGCGATGCGACCCGTGGCGGACACGACCGCCACCTTGGGGCCGCCGGTTCCGAGGTCGACCGCCAAGACGTAGGTCTCGTCGGCGCCTGCCCCGGTATCGGCGGCTCTCAGGGGCGTCGGTGCCGCGGCGGGCAATGTCGGCCCCGGGGACGTGCGCATGGCGGCGAAGCGTACCGCCGCCCTTTGCGCACGACCCGGGCCGTGCTGCGTTGCTACTCGGCCAGGCCGGCTTCTGCTTCCAGCTCGATCTTGACCTTGTTGCCGACGACGACGCTGCCGTCCAGGAGGGAGTGGTTGAAGCTCACGCCGAAGTCGCGCCGATCGATCTCAGCGGTGGCGGAGAAGGCCACCACGGTCTTGCCTTCCTGCATCGACGGGCCCTCACCCAGGTACTCCAGGTCGAATTCCACCGGCTTGGTCACACCGCGGATGGTGAGGTCCGTAAACAACTTCCACTCGGTGTCCGTCACCCGCTTGAGCCCGGTGCTCTTCAGGGTGATGGTCGGGTAGTTCTCGGCATCGAAGAAGTCGTTCGTGCGCAAGTGGTCGTCACGCATGGACTGGCTGGTGTCGATGCTGGCCACCTTGGCCTCGGCCTCGAACGTGGAGTCCTCTGGGTTCTCGGCCACGGTGAATGTCCCTGAGAACTCGGCGAAGCGACCCCGGACCTTGGTCCCGATCAGGTGACGGGCCACAAAGCCGGCCTCGGCATGAGCAGGGTCAACGGTGTACGTTCCCGGCTTGGGGAGAGTGATTGTTTCGGTTGGCATGGCGTGCCTCCTATGGCTTGTGCGGTACTTGACAGTATAATATCTGACTAAGAAGATACTTGTCAATCAGGTAAATGGCGGATCCTGGTAACGTTGAGCGAGATTGAGGGAGCACATATGGGCACCGTGAGATTCCCCGAGCAGGGCGAACGCGACGAAGCACCAAGCGCCCCCGACGGGGGCACCTGCGGTGTCCTGGGCCAGATCGACGACGAGCGGCTGGCGCTCATGGGGCTCCTCGTGCGCTCCCACCGACGGCTGGCCGACCTGCTCGGACGCGAGCTCGAGCAGTCGGTGGGCATCCCCCTGATCTGGTTCGACGTGCTGATCCACATCGGTGGCGCCGACGAGGGTCGTCTGACGATGAGCAAATTGAGCACAGAGGTGGCGCTCACCACAGGTGGCGTGACCCGGCTGGTGGACCGCATGGTCGAGGCCGGCCTCGTGGCCCGCCAGAACTGCCCGTCCGATCGCCGCAGTGTCCATGTCGTGCTCACACCGGCCGGCCAGTCCACGTTGGGCCACGCCATCAGCGAGCACATAGAGGGGATCGACCGCCACCTCTTCGCACCCCTGGACGACGCTGATCGTGCCGCCCTGGCGGTGGCGCTCTCGAAGCTTCTTCGCAGCGGCTGCTGAGCGGACACCCGGCGCGCAACGCCGAGGTCGGCGCTACCCCACCCCGCCGATCTTGTGCAGCCAGGCCCGTGCCGCAATCGCCCCTTCGTCGGTCTCGAGCTCGAGGACGGTTCCCGCACCCTCACCCGGGCCGCTCGTAATGGAATCGGCCAGGACCTCGCGGGCGATGTAGTCGAAATGTCCCTCAATCATGTCCAACCCCTCGAGGTGCAGGCGGACGTGATCCGCGACGTCCAGCCCGCTGTTCTTTCGGAGGTCCTGCAGGAGACGCACCACCTCGCGCGCCAGGCCTCTGTGGCGGAGTGCGTCATCGAGTGTGAGATCGAGGGCCACCACCTCACCCCCCTCCCGCGACACCGCGAAGCCTTGTTGCCCGCGCACGCGGAGCTGCACGTCGTCGGGACCGAGTTCCACGGGGCCACCGGAGAGCACGAGCGTGATCGACTGGCCGGACTCGAGCGCGGCCGCAGCCGTGGGGCCGTCGAGGGCGGCCAAGGCGCGCTTGAGATCCTTCACCTGTTCACCGAGCCGCGGCCCGAGCGTGCGGAAGTTCGGGACGAGCTCGAATTCGAGCACCTCGCTCAGCTCGTCGGCTACGTCGATCTCGTCCACGTTGAGCTCCTCGGCCACCATGTCGTAGAGAATGGCCGGCGCATCCGACGGGAGGAAGACGAGCGCGCGGGACAAGGGTTGGCGCACCTTGACCCCGGCTTCGCTCCGGGCCGCCCGGCCCAGCGACGTCAATCGGCGGGCCAGCTCCATTTGGCCCTCGAGCTGGCGGTCGATCACGTCCACCTCGGGCACCGGCCAATCGGCCAGGTGCACCGAATGCGTCTCGTCGACGCTGCCGAGGGCGCGCCACATCGCATCCGCCACGAACGGGCAGAACGGCGCCAGCAGGAGCGAGATGCTCGTGAGGACCTCGTGCAGCGTGGCCTGCGCGGCGAGCGTGTCCCCGGGGGCGGCGTCCGGATCGGTGCGCCAGAATCGGCGACGGCTGCGGCGCACGTACCAATTGGAGAGGTCGTCGACCAGGCCGGCCAGCGCGGAGGCGGCATCGAGGGGCTCGTACGCCTCGAGGGCCGTGGTCGCCGTGAGACCGGTGCTGGCCAGGCGCGAGAGGATCCAGCGGTCGAGGGCACCCCGGGAGGCAGGCGGTGGGACTGCGGGGTCCGACGGTTCGAAGCCGTTGAGCGAGGCGTACGTGGTGAAGAAGCTGAAGGTGTTCCACAGCTTCAACAACATGTCACGCAGGGCCGTGTCGATGGCCGAGAAGCTGGCGCGGGTCGGCGTCCACGGAGAGCCCTGGCTGAACATCCACCAGCGGAGTGCGTCGGCCCCCCTCGTGTCGAGAATCGTCCAGGGATCGATGATATTGCCCAGTGATTTGGACATTTTTCGCCCGTCGGCGTCGATGATGTGGCCCAGGCACACGACGTGCTTGTACGGGGCCTCGCCGAACACCAACGTGTTGATGGCCAGCAACGAATAGAACCACCCACGGGTCTGGTCGATGGCCTCGGAGATGAAGTCGGCCGGGAACTCGAAGGCCTCTTTGGACCCCGGCGTATGGGGATAGCCCACCTGGGCCGCCGGCATTGACCCCGAGTCGAACCAGGCATCGATCACCGGCGCCACCCGCCGGGCGATGGCGTCCTCGCCGCCAAGTCCCGCGGCGCGGCACGACGGGCAGTCGAACGTCACCTCGTCGATGACCGGGCGGTGGGGATCGATACCGGTGACGTCGCGGCCGCAGAGCTCGCTGAGCTCGGCCAGCGAGCTGATGCACTGCAGATGCCCCCGGCCACAACGCCAGATGGGCAACGGCGTGCCCCAGTAGCGATCACGAGAGAGCGCCCAGTCGACGTTGTTGGACAACCATTCGCCGAACCGGCCGTCACGGATGTGCGCCGGGTGCCAATCGATGGTGGCGTTCTCCGCCAGCATGTCGTCCTTGCGGGTGGAGGTGGCGATGTACCAACTCGGCTTGCCCCAGTAGATGAGCGGCGTACGGCAGCGCCAGCAATGGGGGTACGAGTGCACGTAGGGATGGCGGCGCACCATGAGCCCGGCGTCCTCCAGGCGATCGTTGATGACCGTGTTGCTGGCCCGCACGTCCTGTCCGCTCAACCACCCGATCTCTTCGGTGAACCGCCCGTCGGGACCCACCGGGTTGAGCGACGGCAGCCCGTTGTCGCGTCCGATCTGGCGGTCGATCTCACCGAAGGCCGGAGCGAGGTGCACGAGGCCCGTTCCTTCTTCGGTGGTGACATACTCCGCCGGGACGACGCGCCACCCATCGGCGTGGCTCGGCGCAGGGAGGTCGTCGAACGGTCGCCGGTAGCGCAGGCCGACCAGATCCGCCCCGTCGAGGCGCCAACTGATCCGGGCCGAGGCGCCCTCTCCGAGCACGTCGTCGACGAGGTCCTCTGCCATGATCAGCCCATCGACCACGGCGTACGTCAGGCCGGGATTCACCGCCACGCCCGTGTTCGACAACAGCGTCCAGGGCGTCGTCGTCCAGACGGCCAGCGCCGTGGCATCACCGAGCAACGCCGGATCGGGGTCGACGACCGGGAAGCGCACGTAGGCCGACTCGTCCTCCTCGTCGGTGTAGACGCCGGGCTGCCCGAGCTCGTGGCTCGAGAGCGCCGTGCCACACCGCGGGCAGTACGGGACGACCTTGAGATCCTCGTAGAGCAGGCCCTGATCGAAGAGCTGGCGCAGGTGCCACCAGACGGACTCGATATACGAAGGGCTCAGTGTCCAGTAGGCCGCATCCGTGTCGAGCCAGTAGCCGATCCTCGTGGTCAGGCGCGTGAACTCGTCGACGTAGGAATAGACCGATTCACGGCAGAGACGGACGAACTCCGCGATGCCGACCTGATCTTCGATCTGCTTCTTCCCGGTGATGCCCAGCTTCTTCTCCACCTCGACCTCGACGGGGAGGCCATGGGTGTCCCAACCGCCACGCCTGGCGACGTAGGAGCCCCGCATCGCATGAAACCGGCAAAAGAGGTCCTTGTAGACCCGGGCCCATACGTGATGCAGGCCCGGCATCCCGTTGGCGGTGGGAGGGCCCTCGTAGAAGATCCATGCGGGCGCACCCTCCCGCTGTTCGACGGAGCGTTCGAAGACGCGATGCTTCGCCCAGCGGGCCAGCTCGGCCTGCTCGAGGGCGACGAAGTCAGTGTCGGGGGGGACAGGTGTGAACACGCACGCTCAATGGTTGTCGCCCGGGCGGAGGCACCCGTGGCGTGGGGAAAGACTAATGGCGGGTGGACTGGGCCCCCACCCTTGTCTGCCACCGCCGCCCCGGCCACGGAATTTGCGGCCCGGAGGGAGATCTACGGCGCATAGCGGGCCGCGAGTGCGTCGAAGTGCTCTTCGTCCATGTCGAGCAGCGAACCGAGCACCAGGTCGGCCAGCGCGAAGGCCGGATGGTGCTCCTCTCCGTGCTCGGGCACGGCGATACAGGCCATGGAGGCTGCCTTGGCGGCCACGACCCCGGCCGGTGCGTCCTCCCAGACCAGACAACGGCGGGGGGGCGCGCCCAACTTGGCCGCCGCGGTGAGGAAGACGGCTGGATGCGGCTTCCCCCATTGTTCGTCCTCGGCCGAGTGGACGAGCAGGAAGTGCTGACGCAAGCCGAAGTGTGCCAAGGCCGTGTCGATGAGGCGGTATTGCGACGACGAGGCGATGGCCATGGGGAGGTTGCGTTCGGCGCACAGCGCGATGGCATGCTGGGCTCCCGGCTTGAGCTCCCCCTTCGACAAGAGCAGCGCGATGACCCGATCGACGATCGTCACCGCCACCTCGGCCGGGGTGGGGCCCGCCCACGGATAGCGGGCGTGCCAGTACTCGGTCACCTCACCGACGAACATGCCCTTGGTGCCACGGCAGCCGTCACCGGACAGCGGCACCCCGAGGTCGCCCAGAATCTCTATCTCGGCCTCGTGCCACAGGATCTCCGAGTCGAGGAGCAGCCCGTCCATGTCGAAGATGGACGCCGCAAACCCTGCCGTTCGGGGCGCGGATCCCGTCAAGCCGTCAGGGAAGCCTCGATGGCGTCGATCACCGCGGGATCCTCGGGTTCGACCTGGGGCCGGAAGCGCCCGACGACCTCGCCCGTGCCCGAGACGAGGAACTTCTCGAAGTTCCAGGTGATGTCGCCGGCATTCCCGTCGGCGTCGGGTGCGGCCGTCAGCTCCTCGTAGATGGGGTGGCGATCCTCGCCGTTCACGTCGATCTTCTCGAAAAGCGGGAAGCTCACCCCGTAGGTGGTGGAACAGAACTGCTGTATCTCTTCGTGAGTACCCGGTTCCTGCCCCATGAACTGGTTGCAGGGGAAGCCGAGCACGGTGAAGCCACGGTCGCCGTAGGTCTGCTGGAGCCGCTCGAGCCCCTCGTACTGCGGTGTCAGCCCACATTTCGAGGCCACGTTGACCACGAGGAGCGTCTTGCCTGCGTAGGCGCCGAGCGACGAGTCGTCGCCTTGGAGCGTCTGGACGGGGATGTCGAAGAGGGCCATACCGCCGAGGATACCGGGGACGGCTCCGGCACGCCCGGGGGGTCACGTTGGGTCCGGGGTGTCTATGGTGAGCGGCATGCACGCCGTCGTCATTCGCGACACCCGGCTGCACTGGGAGGAGCAGGACACCCCAGTGCCCGGTGACACCGAGCTCCTGGTGGCTGTCCACGCCGCCGGGCTCAATGGCGCCGACATGATGCAGCGCCTGGGGCACTACCCGGCCCCGGCGGGGGCGCCGGCCGATATCCCCGGGATGGAGTTGGCCGGCGAGGTGGTCGCCGTGGGGTCACAGGTGAGCCGATTCGCGCCTGGAGACCGCGTCATGGGTCTCGTCGGTGGCGGCGCGCAGGCGACGATGGCCGTGATCGACGAGTCCCATGCCCTGGCCGTCCCCGACTCGATCCCCTGGGCCGAGGCCGGGGGGTTCCCCGAGGTCTTCTCCACCGCCTTTGACGCACTCTTCACCCACGCGGGGCTCTCGATGGGAGAGCGCGTCCTGGTCTCGGGCGGGGCCGGCGGTGTCGGGACGGCAGGAGTCCAGCTGGCGGCCGCCGCGGGGGCCTCTGTGGTGGCCACCGTGCGCGATCCGGCTCGCCGGGAAGAGGTCGCCCTCCTCGGCGCATCCGCCGCCGTCGACCCTGACGACGTGGCCGCCCATGGGCCCTATGACGTCGTCCTCGAGTTGGTGGGTGCGGCCAGCCTGCCCAGCGTCCTGCCCCACCTGGCCACCGAGGCCCGCGTCGTCGTGATCGGGGTGGGCTCGGGCGCCAAGGTGGAGATGAACCTGCTTCAGCTCATGGGGGCGCGGGCGCGCATCGGCGGGGCTACCTTGCGCGGGCGCAGCCGGCGTGAAAAGGCCAACGTGGCCAGCGCCGTGGCCGCCCACGTGCTCCCGCTGCTCTCCTCGGGCCGCATCCGCGTGCCGGTTTGCGCCACGTTTGCGCTGCCCGACGCGGGCGCAGCGTACGAGCGGTTCACTGCCGGCGGGAAATTGGGCAAGGTCGTCCTGGTCGACCCCTGACGAACGTCAGCGGGTCAGGATGACGACACCTGCGTTGGCGCCACGGCCAACGGTGTGCGACAGCGCCACGCGGGCGCCCTCCACCTGACGGGGACCGCATTCGCCCCGGAGCTGGCGCACCAACTCGACGACCTGCCCCAGCGCCGAGGCACCGAGCGGCTCGCCCTTGGAGAGAAGCCCTCCACTCGGATTGACCGGCAACCGCCCCCCCAGCGCCGTGGCGCCCGAGACGAGCAGCTCGGCTGAGCCGCCGGGAACGCACAGCCCGATCTCCTCGTAGGAGATGAGCTCGCGTGCGGCATCGGTGTCCTGGCACTCGACGACATCGAGATCGTCCGGCCCGAGACCGGCCTCCTCGAACGCGGCGCGGGCGGCCAGAGTGGTCGGAGCGGGAACCGAGTCATCGGTGAGACCCGACAACGGTGTGGACTCGCTCAACACGGACCCGGGCAGATGGGAGCGCAGCACGGCCCCGGCGAGCGCTATCGGTGGCACGGCCGGCCCACCCACCCGATCGGCACGCGTCAGGACGACCGCAGCCGCGCCTTCGTTGGGCGAGCACAACATGAACAGATGGAGCGGCTCGCAGATGACGCGCGAGGCCAGAACTTCCTCGGCGGAGATCTCCTTCTGGTACATCGCATCCGGATTCTCCGCCCCGTGACGACGGTTCTTGACCACCACCTGGGCCAGGTGGTCCTTGGTCACCCCCGAGGTCATGGCCACGCGCTGGGCCCGCAAGGCGAAGAACGACGGAGTGGCCGCCAGCCCCGCCTCTTCTTGCCACGGCTCGAAGAACGACGAGCGGATGATGCCCTTGGGCATCTTCTCGGTCCCGAACACAAGCACGGTGTCGTACTGACCGGCCTTGATCGCTCCGGCGGCCAGCATGAGCGCGGCACCGCCACTGGCGCATCCGGCCTCGACGTCGACGATGGGCATGCCCGTCATCCCGAGACGGCTCAGCACCTTGTGGCCCGTGGCCACTCCCCCGTAGGCGGTCCCGCAGAATGCGGCCTGGAACCCACCCTTGCCCACACCGGCCTCGCGCAATGCAGCCCGCACGGCCTGGACTCCCATGTCGGTGGTGGAGACACCCTCGAAACGCCCAAAGGGATGGATCCCCACTCCGGCAATGACGACACCGGTCACGATGCGTCCGCCGGAGCGAAGGCGAACGTCACCACGTCGCGGCCATCTGCGTCGGTGTGCAACGGGACGATGCGCAACTCCATGGCCTGCCCGGAGACGAGTGCCGACGGGTTGCCCTCCGTCAGGCGCGCGATGACCCGGATACCTTCCGGGAGCTCGACCACGCCCAGACCATAGGGGATCTCCCCCTGATAGCCGGGCGGAGCGGACGTGACCGCGGTCCACGCCCACAATGTCCCCGAACCCGAGAGCTCGGTCGGGACCGGGTCCTCGGTCGAGCAGTAGGGGCAGGTGTCGTGGCGGGGGAAGTGGTGCGCACCGCAGACCGTGCACCGGCTCCCGAGGAGGGCCGGGGCCTCCCCGTCCGTGAAGAGCCCCTGTCGCACCATGACGCGTTCGGACATCGGCATCAGTTGGAGATCTCGACGAGCTCGAGCGCGTCGAATTCCCAGAACGCGCGCAGGGCCGCCAACTTTCCGACTCCGTTCGAACGATACGTGTAGACGCCGCGCACCACGGCCTGGTGCGTTCCCCCGGCCAGGGTGGTGCGAATGATCCCCACGTCGGCCACCTCGGCCCCACACAGGTACGACTGCTCAATCTCGAAGGTGATGGCATCGCTCGGGGCGATCACGGTGTCGTAGAACGCGGCAATGGCCTCCGGGCCCCGGTGGCCGTTTCCATCGGGGTCGAACGGCGACGGGCCGATCGGATCCTGGACCACGGCGTCGTCGGCGAAGAGCCCGAGCCAACCATCGCGATCCTTGGCGTGCACCGCAGCGCGAGATCGTCTCCCCAACTCCCGTGCCGTCAACGTTTCCTCGGTCATGAATCCCCCTTCCTCCGTTCGCCCATCATGATGCCTTGTCCATGACGTCGTCACTGAAGCGCCGCAGGTTGTCGATCTTGGCCTGCAACGCTTCGGTGTCCGGCCCGGAATCGTAGGGCCAGCGAAACCCGACGATGACATCGGTCACCCCCCACTCTTCCAGTCGCCGTACCCCGGCCGGGCTGTAGGCGTCGAGTGAGATGGCGAATACCTCGAACGGCTTGTTCTCGGTGCCATGTTCCCGGCGGAGCTCGGCCAGACGAGCCAGAAGGACAGGGAGGTCGGCGGGGTCGCCACCCCCGTGCAGCCAGCCGTCCCCGGCGACCGCGGCACGACGCAAAGCCGCCTCATGGTGCCCGCCGATGAGGATCGGGACCGGCTGGGTCGGGATCGGGCTGATCTTGATCGAAGGGATGTCGAACACGTCGCCGTGATAGTCGAAATAGCCTCCGCCCATCAGCCCCCGCAGGACGTCCATCTGCTCGTCCATCCGCTTCCCGCGACCTTTCCACGGGATCCCGCACGCCGCGTAGTCCTCGGGCCAGGGGCTCGTGCCCACGCCGAGCACCAGGCGGTTGTTCGTGAGCACCGCGGTCGAGCTGACCTGCTTGGCGACCAGGACCGGGTGCCGGACCGGGAGCTTCAGGACGAAGGTGACGAAGCGGAGCCTCTCGGTCACCGCCCCCATGGCCGGAATGAGGGAGAACGGCTCGAGAAACGGCTTGCCGTCGAGGAATTCCCGGGTGCCATCGGGATTGAACGGGTACCGAGTGTCGGACACTTCGGGATAGCAGATGCTGTCGGGGACGATCATCGAGTCGTAGCCCGCATCCTCTGCGGCCCGGGCCAAGGGCAGGTAGTACGACGGATCGGTCATGGACTCCGCGTACGAGAACCGCATGGAACCTCCGACCTGGTCGAAATGAGATGGGGCACCGCCGCCGCCTACCATGCGGCTCGTGCCCGCTCATCCTGCCAGCACCGACGACACCGGGCACAACCCGGTCACCGGCGAACCTCACGCCGCGGGCGGGACACCGTTGGCCATCGATCTCTCGCTCGAAGACCTGGAGCGGGAGGCCAGGCATGTCATCGGCGAGATGGCCTACGCCTACTACGCCGGCGGAGCGGAGGACGAACGGTTGCTGGAGGAGAACGTCACGGCGTGGGCGCACTGGCAGCTCCACCCCAAGGTGCTGGCCGGCATATCCGCCGTCGATCTGGGCACAACGCTGCTGGGAACGGCGGTGAGCTCCCCGGTGGCGATCGCGCCCACGGCGATCCAAGGCCTGGCGCACGTCGACGGAGAGGTTGCGACGGCACGGGGCGCGGCTGCACGGGGAGCCTTGATGGTGCTCTCCTCCCTCGCCACCTGCTCGCTCGAGGAGGTGGCCGCAGGTGCGCCCGGGGCTCCCCGCTGGATGCAGGTCTACATCTTGCGCGACCGGGCCCGTACGGTCGACCTGGCCCAGCGGGCCGCCGCCCACGGCTATGGCGCGCTCGTCCTCACTGTCGACGCACCCGTCGCGGGGCTCCGGCTGCGCGAGCTACGGGGCGGAGTCCACCTCCCGCACGACCTGGCCCTGCCGAACCTGGCCGGCGACAGCACCGAGAGTGCCCACGAGGGCGGGTTCATGGCGGTGGTAACCCGTGAGTTCGAGCCCGCGCTGACACCCGATGACATCGGGTGGCTGGCCCGTCTCACCTCCCTCCCGGTGGTGGTCAAGGGGGTGCAACGTGCCGACGACGCCGTGCGGTGTGTCGACGCGGGCGCGGCCGCCCTGGTGGTGTCCAATCACGGCGCGCGCCAACTGTCCGACGCACCACCCACTGCCGACATCCTGTGCGAAGTGGTCGATGCCGTTGCCGGTCGGGCCGAGGTCTATGTCGACGGTGGGTTGCGCAGAGCGCCCGACGTCGTCAAGGCACTCGCACTGGGCGCGCGGGCGGTGTTGGTCGGACGTCCCTCGTTGTGGGCGTTGGCGGCCGGGGGCGCGGATGGCGTGGCGTCGCTGCTCCAATGGTACGAATCCGAACTACGCCGGACAATGGCCCTCTGCGGTGCCGCGACGGTGAGCCAGCTCGAACGTTCTCTCGTGCGGCGCGCCCCTGGCTGGTCGTTGGACCACGGCACATGACGACGGTGGCCGCCATGCTCGCGGCCCGCGCGGAAGACGACCGGCCCGCAGTGCTCGACAGTTCGGGCACGTGGACATGGCGTCAAGCCCTGGCGGAGGGAGCCACCCGGGGGGCGTTGGCTGCCGCGCTGCATCACGGCTCATCGCACCGAGGTGGGCCCTTGCATATCGGCATTCTCCTCCCGAACGGGCCGGAATACCTCTTCTGGCTGAACGGCGCCGCGCTGGCGGGCGCGGCCATCGTCGGCATCAATCCCACCCGACGGGGCGACGCCCTGGCCGCCGACATCCGGGGCACCGATTGCGCGCTCATCGTGACCGACTCGGAGGGCGCGGACATGCTGCGGGATCTGGCGACAGGCGTCGATCCCGACGACGTGCTCGTGACCGACACCGCGCGCTATCGATCACTCCTCGGTGCCGTGGCGACTGCCGACGACATCGGCGGTGCCGCCGCACGCCGTCGCATCGCCGACGCCGGCCACATCAGAGAGGATTCGTTGTTCCAGCTGATCTTCACGTCGGGCACGACGGGAGCGCCCAAGGCGGTGCGGTGCACCCAAGGTCGACTGGCGGGGATCGCCCAGGTGGCGGCTCCCGGATATGGCTACACGGCCGATGACATCTGCTACTGCCCGATGCCCCTCTTCCACGGCAACGCGCTCATGGCATTGTGGGGCCCTGCCGTCATGGTGGGGGCAGCCATCGCCGTGCGCCCCCGCTTCAGTGCCTCAGCGTTTCTCGACGACGTCCGCCGGTTCGGCGCCACGAAGTTCAGCTATGTCGGCAAGGCCATTGCCTACATCCTGGCCACCCCCGAACGGCCGGACGACGCCGACAACACGCTGAAGAGCGCGTTCGGCACGGAAGCCTCCGTGCGCGACCGCGAGCGCTTTCAGACGCGCTTTGGCTGCGTCCTCATTGAGGGCTACGGCCAGAGCGAAGGGGGTGCGACCCTCAATCCCACAGTTGGCATGCCCAAGAATGCGTTGGGCAAGCCCGCGCCCGGCGTCTCCATGGCCGTGATCAATCCCCTGTCGGGTCAGGAGTGCCCGCCGGCCCGACTGGACGAGCACGGCCGCCTTCTCAACGCCGGTGCGGCCATCGGGGAGATCGTCAACAAGAGCGGGCGGGGGAAGTTCGAGGGCTACTACCGGCAAGCGGCGGCCGAGGAGGAGCGGCTCCGTAACGGGTGGTATTGGACGGGCGATCTGGGCTATGTCGATCCGGAGGGGTTCTTCTTCTTCGCCGGCCGGGCCGGTGATTGGCTCCGCGTTGACTCCGAGAACTTCGCGGCTGGTCCGATCGAGGCCATTGTCGCCCGGTATCCCGACGTGTCCGTGGCCGCCGTCTACCCCGTGCCCGACACGGGTTCGGGGGCGGGAGACCAGGTCATGGCCGCTTTAGAGCTCGTGCCCGGCGCCGTGTTCGCGCCTGTGGCCTTCGCCGCATGGTTGGCGGCACAACCCGACATGGGCACGAAATGGGGTCCGCGCTTCGTCAGGGTCTCTGACGCCCTCCCGCAGACCGCGACCGGAAAGGTGACCAAGGTCGAACTCCGGGAAGAGGCCTGGATCTGCACCGACCCGGTCTGGTGGCGGCCCTCACCCGGCGATGCCTACCGGCTGCTCTCGCCGGAGGACTGTGCCGCCTTCGCAGCCGGGCTGTCGGACCATGGACGGCCGCCTGTCGGCGCGCCCCGTCTCAGGTGATGACAAGCCGAGAGACCAGGGACGGTCAGGCCGGCGCGCCCAAGCCGTCCCGCAGGCGCGTCCTGCTCCAGGCTTCCGTCGTCGTCGCGCTGGCCGTCATCATCGCCATTGTCCTGCGTACCTTCGTCGTCGGGACCTATCTGATCCCGTCGGGATCGATGGAACCGACGCTGATGATCAACGACCGGATTCTGGTCGACAAGCTGAGCTATCACCTCCACGGCATCCATCGGGGTGACATCGTCGTGTTCTCCACACCGCCCACCGAGAATTGTGGCGGAGCACCGGTGGCCGACCTCGTGAAGCGGGTGATCGGCCTGCCGGGCGAAACGGTCTCGCTCGCCGATGGTGCGGTGTACATCGACGGAAAGCGCTTGCCCGAGCCCTGGTTCACCCCCGGTGCGGAACCGCCGAGCACCCCTGGACCGTCGCAAGAGCCCTACGCACTGAGGCATCCGTTCGAGGTCCCGGCCGGCCACGTCTACGTCATGGGTGACAATCGGACGGTCTCCTGTGACAGCAGGTATTGGGGCCCCATCCTCGAATCGTCCATCGTCGGCAAGGTCGACCTTCGCTTCTGGCCGCTGTCCCGGATACATTTCTTCTAGGTGGCCACCGCGGCAGTGCCCGACGTCTCGGCGCGATGATCTTCGAGCACGGGCCGCGGCGTGCCCAACTGCTCGTATTCGCCCAAGAACACGGTGCGCGACTCGACTGGCGGGCCTCTTAGCCCGCGAGGCGTTGCACTAGCGTGACCCGCGTGCGCGTGGGACTGGTCATCCTTCCGTCCGACCGCTGGAAAGAGGCCCGACGCCAATGGGAGTGGGCCGATTCGGTTGGCTTCAGCACGGCCTGGACCTATGACCACATCCGGTGGGGCGGCATGCCGGACGGCCCCTGGCACGCCGCCATCCCGGTGCTCGCGGCCGCGGCCGGGGTGACGCGAACCGTCAGGATCGGGACATTGGTGGCCACCCCCAATTTCCGTCACCCGGTGACCCTGGCCAGGGACGCCATCACGCTCGACGACCTGAGCGAGGGTCGGCTCGACCTGGGAGTGGGACCGGGGAGCGCGGGCCCCGATGCCACCGCCCTCGGCCAGGCCCCGTGGAGCGCGGCGGAACGCATGGACCGGTTCGAGGAGTTCCTCGAATTGCTGCGACGGGTACTCGACGGCGGCGCCACCACTCGCACCACCATCACCGGTCATCACTACGCATCGGTCGGGACACCGAGCACGCCAGGCGCTCTCCAGTCCCCCTTTCCACTCACGGTGGCCGCGGGAGGCCCACGCGGACTGGACCTCGTGGCGCGCTACGGCCAGCAGTGGGTGACGATCGGGCCGAGCGGGCCCGGGGCGCGTACCGAGGAGAGTGTCCTGGCCGCCGTACGCCAGCAGAGTGCACTGCTCGGAGACGCCTGCGCGGCGCACGGTCGCGACCCGGCGACGCTGCGCAAGGTGCTGTTGTGGACACCGGTGGAGAACGTCCTCACCTCCATCGCACAGTACGACGAGCTCGCCGCTCCCTACGAGGAGTTGGGGTTCGACCAACTGGTGCTCCACCACCCGCAACAGACCGGCCCCTACCGAGGATCACTCCGTGTCTTCGAGCAGATTGCCGCGCTGGCGGGGGGACGCGAGCGACCGCGAGGTCCTCAGCGGTAGTCGGCGACGAACGCCTCCACTTCCGACGTCCGCTCGACGGGGTCCACGCGTTCGATGGCGACGTCGTGGCAATCGACCCAGGACGCGGCCTCAACGAGCGCGGCAGCCACGCGGCGGGCGGCGGCCTTCGTCACGAGCGTGATCTGCTTGGCCACCAACGTGTGACCACGGCGACCGGGATCGACCAGTCCCACCAGTCGATTGCCGCCCAACACCGGCATGGCGAAATACCCGTGTTGTCGCATGTGCCGTGGGACATAGGCCTCGAGCCGGTGCGCAAACCCGAAGACGCGCTTGGTGCGCTCCCGATCCCAGGTCAGCGAGTCGAAGGGCGAGATCAGCAGGTTGCGGCTCGTGACGCGCCGCGTGAGGACGTCGGTGGCACCCGGCGCGACGAACGCCGGGCGCGCCCATCCCTGCACCAGCACCGGCTCGAGGTCCGTGTGGCGCAGGACCCGTTGCACCAACGTGGCCGGCAACCCCTTGTAGACAGCCAGGTCACGTGCCGTGGCCACGCCGAGTGATCGACCGGCGGATTGCACGAGCAACGTGGCGCATTCCTCATCGCTCCATTCCACCTGCGCCACGTCGGGTGGGATGGCTCGCTCGGCCAGGTCGTACACGCGCTGAAACCCACGCCGTTCCCGGCACACGAGCTCGCCCGTGTCGAGCAACCACTCGGCGGCGATCTTGATCTCCGACCAGTCCCACCACGTCCCGCCCTTCTGGGCCCCTCCGAGCTCTCGCGCCGTGAGGGGTCCTTCGTTGCGCAATCGTGCGATCACCTCGGCGCAGCTGGCTGCGGCATCTTCGAGGAAGTGCCAGCGACGCCCCCGAACCCGGAAGGCGCGGCGCCTGAATTCGTACAAGGGCCATTCCTCGAGAGGGAGCACGCACGCCGCATGTGACCAATATTCGAAGGTGGCGGACCTTGGGCCTCAGTATGCAGCTTCGATCGACGTGCGAGGGATGGCGCCATGACGGGCGTATGCAACCAACTCGTGCGAGCGGGCCAGCACCGAGATGGTGTCCAGCTGCACGCCGCCGAGCCGGCGCAAGGTCGTCGCAGCGCCTCCTCTGAGCCGTGGCCCCAGAAGCCCCTGCGCAAAGAGCGTCACCCGTCGCGCTTCGTCGGCGGACATGGTCATCGGTGGTGCCGACATGGCGGCTCAACCTACCGGGGATGCGCGGCGGCTACCCCGAGATCACGCACGGGCTCTCCCCGGAGTCGGTGCAGCCTCAGGCCCAGCGCGACACACGCCGCCACAATGCTGGCCGCTCCGGCGGCGAACAACGCCCCCCGGATACCGAAGAGAGCCACCAGGGGCGCCGAGACGGCCATGCCGATGGAGACGGCACCAAAGGTCAGGCCCAGGAACACGGCGCAGGCGCGACCCGCGATGTGCTCGGGGGCACGCTGGAGCAAGAGCGTGCGCGCGCCCACCACCTGTATCCCGTCGCCGATGCCGCCGATGCCATAGGCGGCGATGGCCATCCACATGGTGGGCGACAATGCGCCGCCGGCGACACCCAGCCCGAGCACCACCAGGCCGATGACGATCCCCGGCGCCAGGGCGCGCGGGGGAAGACGCCCGGCAACGACGGTGCCGAGCGTCATACCGCCCGTCCACGCGGTAATGAGCAGTGCGTAACCGGTCGTCCCCCCGTGCAGCACCTTCTCGGCCAGAAACAGCTCGGCCACCATGGTGACGCCCATGCACGCGATGATCGCCGAGACCACGAGGACGAGCAGTCCCATGGGGCGATCCCGGCGCAGGTAACGGAGTCCCGCGGCCACGCCGTCGTCGGCGCCGTGGGGCACCGGGGCCCTGGTCCGCCGGAGGCCGAGCGTCGAGATGCCGACGCTGAAGAAGACGGAGACCGCGGCATCGAGCAGGAGGGCCGTGCTCGTGCCACCGATGCTGCCGACGAGACCGGCGAGCAGAGGCCCTATGGCGGTGCCGCCCATGGTGGCGCCTTGGAGGCGGCTGGTGGCCCGCACCAACGAGACCTCACCCGCCAACTGGGGGACGGCAGCGGTCAGTCCGGGCTGCAGGACGCTGTCCGCCACGCCGAAGCCGAGGACGAGGAGCACGGTCGCGGTCACTGAGTGGGCAAAGGCCAAACCCGTGAGGGCGGCCGCAACCACCAGTCCCGCGGCCGCAAGCAAGCGCCCCATGGGCAAGCGGTCGAGGAGCACGCCCGAGACGGGAGCCAGCAGGACCACGGGCAGGCCACCGGCCAGCAAGACCATCGTCACCGCCAGGGTCGAGTGCGTCTCCTCGTACACGCGCAGCGACAGCGCGACGTATGCCAGGCCGTTCCCGGCGGCGACCATGACACCGAGCGCGGTGGCGATCCGCAGTGGGCGGCCAGGTCGTACGGCGTGTGCGGTGTCGGGTGGCATGTGCGGTTCAGCTTTTCTGTCGTCGGATGCGGTGGGGTCCCCGCGCCGGCCGCTCGGGGAGGTCGGATCAGGTGGGGCGGTGTGAGCCGGACGCGCCGCAGGGAATGCGTGAAGCGGGCGGTCGCCCATGGGCACGCGTGGGGAGTTCGACGGCGCAGTCGCGCGGGAACTCTCACGCGTGGCTCAACGTGGCATCCCGCCACGCTACACCGCCCATGGAGCGGCCTGAGCCCGATCGTCGCTATGCGATCAAGCTCGACAGAGGAGTGAACGGCAGCCCGTGGGCCTCCGCGACGGGTTCGTAGACCACGTGTCCCGCCACCACGTTGACGCCCTCGGCCAGCGCGGGGTCATCGCGGACCGCGTGCTTCCACCCGTGGGCGGCGATGCTGAGCGTGTACGGGAGCGTGGCATTGGCCAAGGCATGCGTCGAGGTGTGCGGAACCGCCCCGGGCATGTTCGCGACGCAGTAGAAGATCGACCCGTGCACCTCGAAGGTGGGGTTCGAATGCGTCGTCGGGCGCGTCGACTCGAAGCAGCCGCCTTGATCGACCGCGATGTCCACCAGAACCGAGCCCACGCGCATCTTTTCGACCAGGGCGTCGGAGACCAGCCGCGGGGCGCGGGCGCCGACGACGAGCACTGCGCCGATCACGATGTCGGCGTCGATACAGACCTCCTCGATCGCGTGTTGCGACGACGCCACCGTCTCCAGTGCGCCGCGGAAGTGGTGGTCGACATCGCGCAACCTGTCCAGGTTGCGGTCGAGCACGTACACGTCGGAGTGCATTCCGACTGCGATTGTGGCGGCCGCCATCCCCGCGACCCCCGCTCCGAGAATGACGATCCTGGCGGCGCGCACACCCGGAACGCCCGCCACCAGCACACCGCGCCCCCCTCCGGGGCGCATCAGGTGGTGCGCCCCCATGAGCGGCGCCATCCGGCCGGCCACCTCGCTCATCGGTGCCAGAAGCGGGAGCGAATTGTCGGGCAGGCGGACCGTCTCGTAGGCGATCGCCACGTTGCCCCCGGCCACGAGGGCATCGGTGCATACGCGCGAGGCGGCCAGGTGCAGGTAGGTGAACAGGGTCTGGCCCGGACGCGCTCCCAGTCTCTCGTACTCCGAGGGCACCGGCTCCTTCACCTTGCACACCAGATCCGACGCCGCCCATACGTCGTCGGCCTCGGCGATGATCTGTGCGCCGGTGTGCTCGAACTCTCGGTCGGACATCGACGATCCCACGCCGGCTCCCGCCTCCACGTAGACGGTGTGCCCGGCCGACGTCAGCTCTCGCACACCGGCCGGGGTGATGGCCACCCGGTACTCGTCATCCTTCACTTCGCTGGGAATTCCGATGATCACCGCTCACTCCTCGATGTTGCTCATCACATGCTTGATCCGGGTGTAGTCCTCGAACCCGTACGAGGAGAGATCCTTGCCATAGCCGGAATGCTTGAAACCGCCATGCGGCATTTCCGCCACGAGCGGGATGTGGGTGTTGATCCACACGCAGCCGTAGTCCAGATCTCTCGCCATCCGCATGGCGCGTCCGTGGTCGCGCGTCCACACCGAAGACGCCAGCCCGTATTCAACGCCGTTGGCCCACCGCAGGGCCTCTGCTTCGTCGTTGAACTTCTGGACGGTGATGACCGGTCCGAATACCTCCGACTGCACCAACTCGTCATCCTGCCGGAGCCCGGCGACCACGGTGGGTGCGAAGCAAAAGCCGCGCTCGCCCACCGCGGTCCCGCCGGTCACCACGGATGCATGGGCCGGCACCCGCTCGAGGAATCCACTCACCCGTTCGAGCTGGGTGGGATTGTTCAAGGGCCCGAAGTCGGCGCCGTCCACGTCCGTTCCGCCCACGACGGTCCCTTCCGCTTGTTCCACCAGTGCGGCAAGAAAGTCATCGTGCACCCGGGGCCCGGCCAACACCCGCGTCGCTGCGGTGCAGTCCTGCCCGGCGTTGAAGTAACCGGCCCCCGCGATGCCGGCCGCCGCGACGGAGAGATCGGCGTCATCGAAGACAATGACCGGCGCCTTGCCCCCGAGCTCGAGGTGGACGCGCTTGAGCGTGGGCGCCGCGCTCGTCGCCACCTCCATGCCGGCGCGCACCGAGCCTGTCACCGACACCATGCCGGGCACGGGATGGGCCACGAGCGCACGGCCGGTGTCGCGGTCTCCGCAGATCACGTTGAAGACGCCGGGCGGGAGGTACTCCGCCATGATCTCCGCCATGAGCAAGGACGTGACGGGCGTGGTGTCCGACGGCTTCAGGACCATGGTGTTGCCGGCGGCCAACGCAGGAGCGAACTTCCAGATGGCCATCATGAAGGGGTAGTTCCAGGGGGTCACCGCCCCGCAGACCCCGATCGGCTCACGTCGGATGAACGAGGTGTGCCCCGCCATGTACTCGGCGGCCGCGAGCCCCTGCAGGTGTCGTGCCGCACCGGCAAAGAAACGGATCTGGTCAACCGCAGGAGGAAGTTCCTCGTCCATCGTCAGCTGGAACGGCTTTCCCGTGTTCTCGCACTCGGCCCGGACGAGTTCCTCTCCCCGTGCCTCGATGGCATCGGCGATGCGAAGGAGGGCCAGGCTCCGCTCCGAGGGAGTGGTGCGGCGCCACGAGGTAAAGGCGTCGGCCGCCACGCGCATCGCCCGGTCGACGTCGGCGGCGCCCGACACCGGGGCTTCCGCAAAGGTCTCCCCGGTTGAAGGGTCGATCAACGGGGCCGTCGGACCATCCTGGGCATCGGTGTAGGCCCCACCGATGAAGTTCTGCAACCTGCGCACGTTGGCTCCCTTCCCTCTTCTGGCTGGTGGGCTCGCATCTAGAGAATCACAGAATGAGCGTGTGGCAACAAGCGATTCCGCAAAGAATCTAACGTGAAACGACTAATTCTGCTTGACTGATAGTGTCATTGTGAAAGAATTCGGCACACAGGGAGCCGCAGCGGTCCCTGGTCGGACCATCGGAATGAGGAGACGCATGTCCGGAACGGACGGGCGGGCGGAATCGAGCAACCAGGACGAAGAAGGCAGCCCCGGCGTCACACCCTTCCTCGATGCGGCCAATCGAGCCATCATCGAGGCGCTGCAGTGCGACGGGCGCCAGCCCTACGGCGCCATCGCCCAGGCAGTCGGTCTGTCCGAAGCGGCCGTGCGGCGCCGGGTCCAACGCCTGCGCGAAACGGGCATCATGCAGATAGTGGCCGTCACCGACCCGCTCCAGCTCGGGTTCACCCGTCAAGCGATGATCGGGATCACGGTCGAAGGCGATGTGCGGGTGGTGGCCGACAAGCTTTCCGCGTTGCCCGAGGTGGACTACGTCGTCATGTGCGCCGGCTCCTTCGATCTCCTCGCCGAGGTGGTCTGCGAGGACGACGAACGCCTGCTCCAGGTGCTCAATGACTCGGTGCGTTCCATCCCGGGGGTCCGCGGAACGGAGACGTTCCTCTATCTGAAGCTGGCCAAGCAAACGTATACATGGGGCACGCGGTGAGCCCGAACCTCACCCTGGCGCTCTCTGAGTGGAGGACCAATGAGCAGCAATCCTGAGAATTCCGACCTGAGCGAAAAGGCGCGTCGGCATCTGTGGATGCACTTCAGTCGGATGGGCTCCTACGAGACCCATGAGGTGCCGGTCATGGTGCGCGGCGAAGGGGCGTACGTGTGGGACCAACACGGCAAGCGTTACCTGGACGGGCTGGCGGGCCTCTTCACCTCCCAGCTCGGCCACGGGCGCACGGAGCTGGCCGAGGCAGGGGCCAAGCAGGCAAGCACGCTGGCCTACTTCCCGCTGTGGACGTACGCCCACCCCCGGGCCATCGAGTTGGCCGAGCGTCTCGCCGGCTACGCGCCCGGTGACCTCAACCGCATCTTCTTCACCTCGGGTGGTTCCGAGGCGGTCGAATCGGCCTGGAAACTGGCTCGGCAATATTTCCGGCTGACCGGCCAACCGCAGCGCACCAAGGTCATCAGCCGTGACATCGCCTACCACGGCACCACCATGGGAGCGCTTTCGATCACCGGCATTCCCGACCTCAAGACCCCCTTCGAGCCCCTCGTGGGCGGGGCGATCAAGGTTCCCAACACGAATTTCTACCGGGCTCCGATCTTCGCCGATGACGAGGCAGCCTTCGGACGATGGGCGGCAGACGAGATCGAGCGGGCCCTCGTCCGGGAGGGCCCCACGACGGTCGCGGCCGTCTATCTCGAACCGGTGCAGAACGCCGGTGGCTGCTTCCCTCCCCCACCCGGATACTTCCAGCGGGTGCGCGAGATCTGCGATCGCCACGGTGTGCTCCTCGTCTCCGACGAGGTCATCTGTGCCTTCGGCCGCCTCGGTCACTGGTTCGGGGCGGATCGCTACGGCTACCAACCCGACATCATCACCGTGGCCAAGGGGTTGACCTCGGGCTATGCCCCCCTGGGTGCGATGATCGCCTCGGACCGCCTGATGGAGCCGTTCTTGAAGGAAGGTGCCTCATTCCTCCATGGCTTTACGTTTGCCGGTCACCCGGTGAGTTGTGCGGTGGCCCTGGCCAACCTCGACGTGTTCGAGGGCGAGCAGATCCTCCAGCACGTGCAATCGACGGAAGGCGCATTCCGCTCCGCCCTCGAGGGCCTGTACGACCTGCCGATCGTCGGCAACGTGCGCGGTGCCGGTTTCTTCTTCGGCATAGAGCTGGTCAAGGACAAGGCGACGCGACTGTCGTTCGATGACGAAGAGTCGGAGCGGCTCCTTCGGGGCTATCTCTCCGGGGCCCTGTTCGAGGCCGGCCTGATCTGCCGGGCCGACGACCGGGGCGACCCCGTGGTGCAGCTCTCGCCGCCCCTCATCTGTGGGCAAGAGGAGATCGACTTCATGGTCGCCACCCTGCGCGAGGTCCTGACCGAGGCGTGGCGCCGGGTATAGGCCATCCAGAGGGGGAGGACGGCTACCGTCATCTCTCCCTCTGGTGGGATGCCATCGCGGGCCCGCTGCGCCCACGCCCGCCATTGTCGGGCGATCTCGTGGTCGATGTCTGCATCGTCGGGGCCGGATTCACGGGTCTGTGGACGGCACGCGCTCTGGCGCAGGCCGATCCAGGCCTCCGCATCGTCGTGGTCGAGAAAGAGGTGGTGGGGTTCGGAGCCTCGGGTCGCAACGGGGGCTGGTGCTCGGCGCTGTTCTCCACCTCCGATGCCGCGCTGGCACGGCTCTACGGCCTCGAGGCCATGCGCCGCATGCGGCGCGCCATGCAGTCCACGGTCGATGCAGTAGGCGCAGCCGCGCACGAAGAGGGGATCGACTGTCACTTCGCCAAGGGCGGCACCGTCGATGTGGCGCGCACCCCGGCGCAGCGGGCCCGGGCCCTGGCCGACGTGGAGGAAGCTCGTGCCCTGCGGTTCGGGGAAGACGACCTGAGATGGCTCGACGCCCGTGACGCAGGATCCCTGGTCGGCATGGCCGGGATCCTCGGCGCCACGTTCACCCCGCACTGTGCCGCCATCCAACCAGCGCTCCTGGCCCGGGGCCTCGGCGAGGCGGTCGAACGGCGGGGCGTCACCATCCACGAGCACACCGAGGTCATCGACATCATCCCGGGTGGATCCGGTCGCTCACCCCTCGTCCGCACGACGGCGGGCACCATCAAGGCGGACGTGGTCGTGCGCGCCGTCGAAGCCTGGACGCCCACGTTGCCCGGCGAGAAGCGCACGCTGGTGCCGGTGTACTCGTTGATGGTGGCGACCGAGCCGTTGGGCGATGCGTTCTGGGACCGGGCGGGCCTCGAGGCCCGGGCGACCTTCACCGACTACCGGCACATGATCATCTACGGGCAACGCACCGCAGATGGCCGGATCGCTTTTGGCGGGCGCGGCGCGCCGTATCACTTCGGCTCGAACGTGCGACCCTCCTTCGACTCGACACCGGCCGTGCACGCGCTCCTGCGCCAGACCCTGGTCGACCTCTTCCCGGCGCTCGACGCGTCCCGCTTCACCCACGCCTGGGGAGGTCCGCTGGGAATCCCCCGTGATTGGCATTCTTCGGTCGGGTTCGATCCTCACCTGGGCCTCGCCTGGGCCGGGGGTTACGTGGGAGACGGCGTCGCCACCACCAACCTGGCCGGTCGCACGCTGGCTGACCTCATCACCGGTTCGGACTCGGACCTCACCCATCTGCCATGGGTCAATCACCGTTCACGCCCGTGGGAGCCCGAGCCGCTCCGCTGGCTGGGCGTCAACGCCGGGCTGTGGACCATGAAGCTGGCCGATCGCACGGAGGAGCGCAAGGGCCACCCGAGCCGCCTTGCCCGTCAGATGGAGCGCCTGCTCGGACAGTGAGTGGTGCCCCGCCGGCCCGTGCCCACGTCACGCCGTAGACGCTCCCTCGACCAGGCGCCACAGGGCATCGGTGTCGAGATACGCCGCGCACGCATCAGCCACGCGATCGATCTGCCGTTCCCTTGCCGCGGCGAACGAGCGGCCCGAAGGGCGCCACGCCTTCCCGCGGGCCCGGGCCACGTCGGAGAGAAACTCACCCCGGAAGCGGTCCGCCTCGAAGAGGCCGTGCATCGAGGTCCCGTACACCCGTCCGGTCCGATCCCACGCGCTCTCCACCTGGTCGTCGCCCTCGAGGCGGTCCGCGTCGCCCAAGGTGAGCCACGGCTGCCAACCCCGGCGTGGCCGGGTGCGCCCGTGGCGGATCTCGTACCCGTGCACCGGGGCGCCGCTCCACCCCGCCCCTGACCGCAGCCGGGTGATCTTTGCCGGCTCGAACCGCGTGACCACCGGCAACCACCCCAAACCGGGCACCGACGACACGGCGGATTCCACGCCGGCGGGATCCTCGATGGTCTGGCCCAGCATCTGGAAGCCGCCGCATATGCCGAGGAGCGTCGGGGGCGATGTGGCACGACGGCGGGCCAGCAGCACGTCGCGCAGCCCGCTCGTCCGCAACCACTCCAGATCGGCGACGGTCGACTTGGTCCCCGGAAGGACGATCAGGTCAGGGTCGCCGAGGGTCGAAGGATGTTCCACGAAGCGAACCGACACGCCCCCCTCGACCAGGAGGGGATCGAAGTCCGTGAAATTCGACAGGCGCGGTAGCCGGAGCACGACGACATCGAGTGGCGCCGTCGCCGCAGCAACGGGCTCGGGGAACAGCGCGTCGGGCAGGCGGTGGAGGGAGTCCTCGGCGTCGAGGACCAATCCGGGGAGGTAGGGCAGGACGCCCAACGTGGGGACGCCGCAACGGGCCTCCAGTTGATCCATGGCGTCGCCGAGCAGTGCGGGGTCGCCCCGGAACATATTGATGACGAAGGCCCTGACGCAATGGCGCAGGTGCTCGGGCAGCACGGCAACGGTGCCGAAGAGATGGGCGAAGACGCCACCCCGGTGGATGTCGCCGACGACGACGGCGGGGAGGCCGGCCCGGGCGGCCAGGCCCAGATTTACGAGGTCGTCGTCGAGCAGGTTGATCTCCGCCGGGCTGCCCGCACCCTCGCAGATCACCACGTCGAACCGGGATCGGAGGTCAGCCAGCGCGTGATCGACGATCCCGACCAGGTTGGCCTTGGCGCGCTGGTAGCCCGCCGCCTCCTGGGTCTCGAGAGGGTGGCCCATCACGATGACCTGCGATGATCGCTCGCTCGTGGGTTTGAGGAGAACGGGGTTCATGGCCGTCTCGGGCTCGGCACCGGCCGCGACCGCCTGCAGCCACTGCGCCCGGCCGATCTCTGCACCCTCCTTCGTCACCACGGAGTTCAGCGACATGTTCTGTCCCTTGAAGGGCGCCACCGACACGCCCTCTCTGGCCAGCAGCCGGCACAACCCGGTCACCACGGTCGACTTGCCCGCATCCGATGTGGTCCCGCACACCATGAGGGCGCCCCGGCGAACCATGACCCTTTCTACTGCAGGTGCGTGCGCACCGAGTTCGCTGTTCACGCAGCTGCACTTGACGCGGGACGCTGCACCAAACAAGGTGAGGACCGACA